>Ga0182739_1000160_pt1 | contig 124638 bp, 98 predicted proteins | sample eDN5th30CBELigBY_FD_128873 | JGI IMG/M metagenome (GOLD analysis project Ga0182739, IMG submission 128873) | Enriched backyard soil microbial communities from Emeryville, California, USA - eDNA 5th pass 30_C BE-Lig BY (version 2) (version 2) | ecosystem: Environmental > Terrestrial > Soil >...
CCCTTCGGGGTCGATGATGGGGGAATCCAATAGCCCGGGGGTGTCGCTTCGCTCGACCCCCGGCTTCCCCGCTGTAAGCCCTCCGGGCTATTCCCTTGCTGATACCACTTTTAATCACACCCGGGATTACTTCCCCCAGATGTCGACCTCGATCATCGTCAGATCGGTCCCGGGTGCGGCGTCGAATTGAATCCGGAGGTGGGAGACGGGCGCCCGGGCGCTCAGGGCGAGCGCCTGCAACCTCGACGCCGTTTTTTTCGTTTCCGGAACCATTTCCCACCGCGCGGCCTCCCTCCATTGTACGCCGTCAGCGGAGAGTTCGCACCGGCCGGAGGGAAGCGTCCCTGCAAAGAACATCCGCAGATGAGCGGGAGCGACCGGGCGTGCGAAGCGGTAGGTGATGGCGGAGGGTTGTGCGGTGTTCCACGGCACAACGTAACGGTCCGGGTCGGCGTCGTTCGCGGCCTGTGCTCCCCGAAGCCTGTCGTGGAGGCGACCCTTGGCAAAGGCAATCTCCGTATCGACCGGTTCGCTGCCTTTGACCCCGGGAATCGTCAGCGTATAGCCGCCGTCCACGGCTGCATTGGCTGTTGGCACCGGCCGGTTTGCCTGCCATTGAAAAAAGTTGCCGGTGAGGCACTCTCCCTTCGGGCGGGGCAGGGGAACGGGCTGCGGCTGCGGAAAGCGGAAGTTCCACGCGACATTTTTCGCGCCGGCCCCTCCGCGCTGCTGGAGCGCGTCAAAGAAGCTGATCCATTGCGGGCTGGTGATGACCGAAGCCGCCAAAGGGTTCTGCCCGAAGAAGATGACTTCGCCCTTCCCGCGCGGCACGGCAATGACGGCGGGCGCACGGCCTTCGCCGTAGGAGGCCAGCACTTCACCTTCCTGCTCCAGTTCAAAGCTTTCTCCCATGGCCGGAAGCTCCGCCGACTCCCTGGAGAGACGCGACGCCATCGGGAGGACGCCGATGTTTTCAGGTGAAGCCAGCGGTGCCAGCAGGTCGCCGCCGTCGCGCCGGGTGCCGTCGCTGCGGAAGGTGAAGGCCTTGGGATCGCAGACGACCAGGGTGCCCCCTTTTTTTACCCAGGCGAGCAACTCTGCGTACTCGCCGTCGTCGACAATCGGCGCATACGGGATGTAGATGACCCGCAGATCCGCCAGTCTTTCCGGCGTTTTCCGGACCTGGTTTTCGTCGAAGAAGCGGAACGCACCGTGCAGCCGCGGCCCGAGCACGGTGTAGAGCCATTCGGGTTCATTGGTGAGCCGGAGATCGAAGGTGATCCCTTGCCCCTGGTAGCTGGTGTTGCTGTAAAAAATGCCTGTATCCGGCGGCGTCTGGCGAACGCGCAACGGAAGCCGCTCGGCAACCGATCGCGTCACCGCCCACCGCTCCGGAGCGCCGATGCGCTCCACGAGGGAGGAACCCTTTCCCGCCCGGCTGTTGACCACATCCTGCATGTAGAGATGCATCCCTGTCGCACCATTGCGGAAGACCTGGCTGAGCAGTTCATTGGTTTCCGCCGGTGTAAAATTGGCCGCATAATGCTCCACATGAGGCACGGGCCAGACTTCCTTGATCCCGGTAAGGTCGCCAATCAAGCGCGTAAGATAGCCGACGTTCTCGCGGTTTTTATCCCGCACGGGATAGAGCTGCCCGGTGACGATATCAAAAAGCCCTTCCCAGCGACTCAGTTCATACGGCAGGGTACGGCTGGTGTTGTCCCAGGAGATCAGCTTGAGGCGGGGCGCTTCGGCGTCGAAGATCGCTTTGACCTCGCGTTGAAGTTCCAGCATCTGCTCCACCGCCCAGCGTTGGGTGGCGATCCAGCGGAACGGGTTTTTGTCGCTCTCTGAAGTCGGAAGGCCGAAGGTGCCGTGTCCAAACCGGGCTTTGATCTCGCGATCGGCCGCTTGAAGCACCGGGTATTCATCCTTCGCGGCAAGAAACTTGAGGAGACCCCTGTACATGTATTCCCAGGTTTCGTCCCCGGCAAAAACGAACTGGATCCGGGGATTCTTGCGGGCCAGTTCGACGATCAGGCGCGCCTGGGCGAGGTAATGCTCCTTCGCCAGCGGATCAAGAAACCATGCCCGGCCCTTGTGCGCACCCTCCGGCGCACCGCGCTCAATGACATCCGCCCTCGCTTCCGGGAGAAAGATGGCAAGAGGAACGCCGTACCGCCGGGACAGCTCCATCCGCTCGGGGCTGGCGATACAGTTCAGGGGGGTAAAGAGAGGGATCGCTTTCTCCTTGCGATAATGCTCCCAGGGGGTCAGAGAGTCCGCCTCCATGCCGGTCCTCCACGCCAGAGCGGCGAGCGTTGGTGTTTTGGAAGCGAACTCGTGAATCCACACCAGACTACCGCTGGCCGCGAGACCTTCGGGAAAGGGTTCCACCAGAGACTCGAACTGCGGCGCACGGGTCTGCGCGACACGCTCCATGGCAAGATTTTGCGGGACATGGCTTGAGCGATAGAGAGGCTTGCCGGATACCGCGATCTCGCAACTCCGCATGGCCTCCATTTGGCCGGCACCGAAGGTAACGGTCAGCGGCTCTCCTGCCCGAAGCCCGGAAAGCGGTCGTTGATCCGTGCCGACCCGCAACTCCGCGTCGGAGGGCTCGTTATGGGAAAGCACCTGAAACGCCCATGTCCCGTCCGTCCCTTTTCCATTGAGCCGATAGAAAGGCCCCCGCCGGGTGGAGAGCAGGGAGAGACAGCCATGGACGATCGGCCCCTCCACCAGAACCTCCACCTCCTGTTTTTCAGCAGCAAGTGCCGCCGTCTGCGGGGTGGCGTTGTCCACGTGCCGGTAGCGCCGTACATTGACCTTGAAGACTTCGCCGCGCTGGAAGGTATGGCCCAAAGAAGCCATCGGCAGCGCCATTTCCACCGTCCAGCGGCCTGACTCGACGCGTGTGCGGATTGATACGTCCGACTCCCAAGTCGGCAGGGCCTGCGCATCGGCCACCATTGCGTCATAAACCGTACCCGCCGAGTTGGCGATCAGCCGGAAGGAGGAGCGACCGGTGTTTCCCGCATCGAGCACCACTTCCACGCTGTCATCCTTCCAGACCGGCGCGTCTACCTCATCGGGGATGGTGACGGTTTTAAGGTTTTCAATGGAAGGCTCCTCGCAACGGATGAGCAGGTATACTGTATTTGGGCCAAGGGCGATCCGGGCACGGGTTTCCGGCATCTCCTTCTCTTTGTCGGCAGGTTGCAGGATGCCGAGATCGAGAGCGTCCTTCCACTCTTCCTCACCGGCCACCCCGTCGATCTGCGGCACCGGCTCCAGCCGTGGGACGAGCGGGGGGAGAGCTTCTGCGCCGTGGGAAGCGAAAGCCGCACCCACCACCAGCAGGGCGATCCATCCTTTGAGGAAAGAAAGGCGAACGGAGGAGTGATCAATGTTTTCCATGGAATTTTTTTCTCACAAGGGAGCCGCCGCGGAGTGAAAGCAAGGTCAGAAACGCGGCACCGAGAAGATGCCCTGCACCCGCTTCGGGAATCGTTGTATAGTTGATGGTAAGGTAGGGTTGAAGCGCGGTGCTCTCGCTCTCGCGGGAATGGAACACGGCGCGATTGGTTCCGCTTGGGTTGACCAGCAGGAGATCGACGAAACCATACCCGGCCCACAGCGCCAGAACATCCGCATCGTCAATGACCAGCTCCAGATATCCCGCCTCTTCGCTACCGGTGAGCGACCAGGTTCCCAGCAGCACCGGCGATCCACCGGTTGCGCCCGTGACACCGCTGGCCCAGGGGGTTCCGTTATCCGAAGTGTTCGTCGCCGACGGGCCATGAAGCTGATTGCTCCAGGTCGAAGCGCCGGGGCGGTAGTTGCCGGGATAGGCCGCGCCGTCGCCTTCCACCCAGGCCCGGTTGGCCTCTGCCAGGGCATAGACCTGAACTTCCATCGCCGTGGTCGTCTGGGTAAAGTTCTTGAGGCCGAGCCCAAGAGTGGCCTCTTCAAGCGTCAGTCCGTCGTAGGAAGGCAAGTCGAAACGTATGAGCGTGGTTTGAGCATTGCGCAGGACCCATAGCTCCTGGGATGCACCTACATTCTGATTCCCGCCGTTGGCGGAGATCAACGAGGTATCAGCGCTGGCTTGCAGCGTCAGAGTGGCCGCTTGCGAAGAAGCGGCGGCGAGCAGGCCAACTGACAGGAGAAGATGGAGGTGGAGTTTCATAACGGGACGGTTTCGGGGTTTTGGAGGGAGGTTGGCATGGAGGGAGCCTTAATGAAGGGACCCGACGGCTTTTCCGTCGCTTCATTCCAGCAGAATATCTGAAGATGGAAAGGGGGCGGACGTTAGCGATCAGGACCTCCCCAGAAGACATTGGAGCCTTCCGGAACGGTGTTTGCTGAAAGCGAACTCACATGACCATCGAAATAGACGACGTTGATCTTGCCGCCATGCCGGAAAGCGTCGGCATCCTCGCGAAGCTGTTCCGGTCCGGAAGTAAAAATCCGGTAATGGTCAAACAGCATCGCTGTGGCAGACGGTTCCTCCACCTTGGTCAATGGAAAGCCGGACAGGTAGTCATGGCGGATGTTGCCGGGGTAGGTATAGAACCCCCATAGCAGGCCGTTGAGCCCGCAGAGGCCATAGGAACCGTTGAGGCTGCCATCCGTTCCCGAATAGGGACCGGTCGGGCGGGTGTCCGCCGGACAGCGGTAGACCCCTGCCGGCTCGGGGGTATTGTCGGTGGCAGCGCCTCCGGGACGGTAGGGAACGTTGAAATAAGGGCGCAGCCATGCAAGCCAGTAGATATGCTCGTAACCCGACGTGAACCTGGGGTTGGCCCTCCGGGTCATGTAGGGAGGCACCCTGCCTGCGTGTTCCCCGGCATATTGCATCATGGCGGTATGAATCTGGCGAAGCTGGCCGGCACAACGGGCCGTTTTGGAGATGTCCTTCACGCGATGGTAGGCGGGAAAGAGCAATACTGCCATCCCGAGAATCAGCGCTATCGTGATGATCAGTTGCAACAGGGAGAAGCCGGAAGCCCGTTTTGCGAGAGAAAGCTCGCGACCGGAGAGGAGGGCTTTGCGCCGCAGGCTCAAAAGTTGCAAGGTTTTCTTGAGGGGCGTTTTCATGTTGATGACGCCGGGGATCGTAGCCGCCCCCAGTGCGGCAGGGCAATGGAAACCGATTGGTAAACAAACCTTACCGATAGACAGGCGTAGCTCCGCTCCTCATGAACAGGAAGGCTCCGCCACGGTGGCCCCTTCGTGAAACTCCGGGATGACAAGGATCGACCGCTGGGTGCTGCCCCCGGTTTCCACCATCTCCAGGAGGCATTGCAGGATGCGTTGGCTATAGTTGCCCGAGTTGACGATGTAACGGCTGACATCCGGCACCAGGTACTCGAGAAAATCTTCGTGATCGCGGCAGATGAGGGAAAGATCGCGCGGGAGATGCCATCGCTCCTGTTGCAAGGCGCTCAGGACGGTCAGAAAGGCTCTCGGACGGTTGACGAGTAGAGCCGTTGGTCGCCGGCGTTTGGCAAGGAGGCGCCCGATCAGGAGCGGGATGTCGCTCCCGTCAGGGGCGTGGTGTACCAGCGATACCTGGTTTTCCGGACACCCGGCGGAGAGAAGCCCGGCGACGAAACTCTCCTCGCTCATCCTGTCTCCGGGCATTTCACTGGCGGGAGTGAGCATGGCGACCGTCCGATGTCCCTTGCGCCATAGATGCCCCGCGGCATGACGGCAGGCCGCCGTGTAGTCGATGTCAAAGCAGGGAAGCTGCAATTGCGGCGCGCTCGAACCGGCCACCACCGCCGGGATTCGCTTCTGCGAGAACCATTGCTGGATATAGGGGTTGGAGCCGATCAGGAGCCAGCACGCCGCCGGGTTGCGGGCGATGAATTCGCTTAGATGCGCTTCGGTTCTGCTTTTGGGCAGCGGTCGTTCAAAGTGGAGGTCCATCTCATACCCGCGATTGTGCAGCCAATGCTGGATCTTCAAAAGGATCAGGGTCAACGAAGGATTCAGGGAAGCACTCTGACCCCGGAAGAGCACCCCCACGGTGCGGGCCTTGACCCGCTTTTCGGGAGAGGAGACACGCAGGGCGATCTCATGCCCCTTTCTCCCACCCCGGCGGATGATCCCCTGTTGCTCCAGATGGGAAAGCGCCGCGCGGAGCGTCGGTCGGCTCACCTGAAGCGAGGAGGCCAGCTCCCTTTCAGGCGGGAGGTGCGTTTGCCATGTCCCGGCATTGATTTCCTTCGCCACAATCTGCGAGACCTGCGCGGCCAGCGAGACCTTCTTGGGTAGCTTCATTACGTTGCAACGGTGGATCATGGCATCCTCCAGAGCAAAGCTCAAAGTGTGGTCCCGTCCAGAAATAGTTCGCCCGCTTCGAACCGGAGCAGGTTGTCGATGGTGACCCGGGCGATCTCACCCAGCGCCTCGTGGGTCAGGAAGGCCTGGTGTGCGGTCACCAGCACATTCGGGAAGGCGAGCAGGCGCGCGAGTTCGTCGTCGAGCAACACCTGGCCGGAAAGATCCTCGAAGAAGACCCCTTCCTCTTCCTCGTAAACGTCGAGCGCCACGCCGCCCACCCGGCGCGATTTGAGTGCGGCGATCAGCGCCTGCGTCTGGATCAGCTTGCCCCGGCTGGTGTTGACGATGAAGACGCCCGGTTTGACCCGGGCCAGCGTCTCGTGATTGAGCAGGTGGAGCGTTGCGGAGGTGAGCGGCGCGTGCAGGGAGATAATGTCGCTGGTCGCCAGAAGGGCGTCGAGTTCGACATACCGCACCTGATGGGCGGAAGCCCACGCGCGGGCGGGGTAGGGATCGTGCGCGATGACTTCCGCCCCGAAGCCGCGGAAAATCTGCGCGGTCAATCGGCCGATCTTGCCGGTTCCGATGATGCCGACGGTCTTTCCAAAAAGGTCGAAGCCGACCAGCCCGCTCAGGGAAAAATTCTGTTCGCGCACCCGGTTGTAGGCGCGGTGGATCTTGCGATTGAGGGTCAAAAGCAGGCCGACCGTATGCTCCGCCACGGCATGCGGCGAATAGGCCGGCACCCGTACCACGGCGATTCCGTTGGCGCGCGCCGCGTCGAGGTCGACCTGGTTGTACCCCGCGCACCGGAGCGCCACGAGGCGGACGCCGACGCGCGCCAGCGCCTCCAGACAGAGCCGGTCGACCCGGTCGTTGACAAACACGCAGACCGCCTCCGCCCCGGCGGCGAGGGCGGCGGTTTCGGTGTCGAGCCGGAATTCATGAAACGTCCAGGCGACCTTCTCCGCGCCCGGAGCCTGTGAAAAGTAGTCGCGGTCGTACGGTCTGGTGCTGTAAACGGCGGCCTGGATCATGGCGGAAATCAAAACGTTGCCGATGCATTCCGTGACCGTTTCAGCGCCCGGTGTCAAGACCTCTTGCAGACCTCTTGCGGATCGTCAGGACGGGCGCAGGGCGAAAACCTTCAGGTTGCGGAACCACGATGTCATGCCGCCCCAGTTACGCAGGCCGATTTTGCCCCTGTCAAGGAATGGCCCCTGGTGGCCTTCATCGAAATATTCCAGGACGAACCGGCCATCAACGTAAAAAAGGAAGTGCGAGCCTTGTTTTGAAGCGGTGAGGGTATGCCAGCACGGTTCACCGGCGGTCGCGGCTTCCACGAGCGAGAGGAGCCGGAACGCCTCGCCGGTTTTGCGGAAGTTGGTCCGGCTGCGGAGGCGGGCGCGGCGGTTGAACGAAAGGTGGTAACACTGCACGCCGAAGTTGTAGTCGGGCATGTGCCCGGTGGCGGAGGCCATCAGGTCGACCGCGTCGCGCTCCACCATGGGGCGGCCCGAGAGTTGCAGGAAGGTGCCACGCTGGAACTGGTCGGTCGGCTCGGGCCGGTACTCCAGCTCGACGAGGTAGTCTCCCGAAAATTCGCGCTCGCTCCAGAGGTTGACGGTGGTGTTGGGGGCGACCAGCAACCCCTCTTCCGGGCAACTGCGGATCTCGCCAAACCCCAAGACCGACCAATCGGTCGGAAACGTACGGAACGACTGTTCGTAAAGCAGTCCGGCCCGTTCGGGCAGCGCTGCCGGAATCCGCTCTGCAACGGCCCGGCGGATCGTGGCTGCGTCGCGAAGCAGGGCGCGCGCTTCGACGGGGTTGGCGTCGGCATCATACCAGCGGGCTTCGTCGAGCTTCCAGGCGTGCAGGTCGCGGCGGAAGGTGGCAACCGCGTCGTCAGGTGAAGCCTCCGGGAGCGGTTGGGTCGCCTCCGCGTCAATCTCCGCCGCCACTTCGGGGCGATGGCGCGGCTCCGCCCCGGATTGTCCGGCGTCGCCGATTGCCACGGGGGTAAGGCGCCACCGGCTCGTGACCTGGTCGCCCTGTTGAAGGAGCTGGTCGGGACCGTAAAGCGCGGCGTGAATGCCGCGGCCGGTGGGGCTGTGCTGGAGCATCATGGAGCGCAGCGGGGTGTCGATTTCCGCTTCCAGAGCTGATTCGGTCGCCCCCGGCGTACGAAACCGGACGATGGGCGAACTCAGGCTCCACGAACGCACGGTGGTGTGGCCGTCCTGATCAAAGATGTTCCCTTCGGCACCATATTCGCTGCGGGTCAGCCTTTGTTCACCGACTTCGAAATCGACCTGCCAGAGCGGCGGACCCGGCTTGCCGGCCACCGCAAAGGAAGGCTGTCCCATCAGTTGCACCTTGATCTCTCCCGGGCCGGTCTTTCGGGCTTCGGCGATCAGTTCGAGCCCGCCGGTTCTGGCGGAAGCGATCCAGGTGGTGTTGAATACCAGATCATGCAACGCCCATTCGCCCCGGATCTCCAGCCGGTCGCCCGTCGCTTCCCACGTCAACGGTTGGCTGACGCCTCCCTGGGCAGTTTGGCCCAGCCAGTTGAGGAGACGCGGGTTATATAGGTAGCCATAGTGTGGAAAAACCCGAAGCTGTACGATGGCGGGAATGCCGCGTGCCAGCTTCCATTGCGGCGCGAGCACGGTTGCGGCGTTCTCCGGAGTCACGGAAAAGGCGAGCGCTGCGGAATCGACCCGAAGAGCGCCGTTCTCTTCCGTCACCGTCCACCCTTCCGTGGAACCTGCGACCGCCGACGTTTCATGACTTTGGGAAGGCTGTTGGCTATGCGATGGAGAAGGATGGCTCATGTTTGACAAGGTTGAAGATTTGTCGTCGGAGCAACAAGTGTAAAAAATCATCTTAAAAGATTGACGCGGAATGAGGTGTGGTGATATCACGTGGTCTCATGGATGGTATCACGTGTCCTTTATCCTCTTTAACCCCCGGAAACTGTAAAACCCCATGAACATGATGCCCTATCTCACGGCAGGAGCGGCGTTCTGCGCTTGGCTTGTCACACCGCTCGTTTCTCTTCACGCGGCAGATTACTCGGCTGAAATGACCGCCAGCTCAGACTGGGAGGCGGCTCCGTGGACCTCCACGCCGACGCCGCCCGCAGCGGGCGGACCCGGAGCGGAGGACAGAATCGTGGATCTCAAGGGGATCGATCCGCAAAGCGGGGACTCCGTTGTGCGCAATCTCTATCTCAACGGCCCCCGCACCCTCATCAGTCTTGGCAAGAAGAGCGCGGGAAGCATGCGCATCTACAACGGCTCCACCGCGGCGGACGGGGACTCGCTGCTGACCGTGACAGGGGGCATCTACGTGGAGACCGGCTCGTTGCTTTTCCGCAGCCAGGGCCCCGGCCATCGCCTGACGGTGACCGCACCGGAACTGGTGCTCGGCACCGCGGCCGAGGGCGACAACGGACGGATTATCCTTGGGGGAAATGCCAACTATCGCATGGTTTCCTTCACCGTCAGCGGAACGACCACGATTGCCGGTTACAATTCCAACTTCGGGTTGCAGTCTGACCTGACAGCGGCAGATACCCATGTCGATCTGGGCCATGTTATTTTCAAGGCGGGGCTGTCTCCCACCGGGTCGGCGGGACTCGACGTCCAGAGCGGAGTATTGGTGGTTAAAAGCTTGCGCAGCGAGGGGAACGAAGGCCTCAGCCGTGTCAGCGACAACAGCCTGGGCGGGACGCTGCGCATCGATGGCAATCTTGGCGATCCCCATCAGCCGACGGGCGCCAATGATTACGGGGCAAACCTTGCCGGGACCCTGCGCGTGGAGAAAACCGGCACCAATACCCAGATTTTTTCCCGGGCGAGCGGTTTCACCTATACCGGCGGAACGTTGATCTCCGGCGGGGTTCTCTCCATCCGGAATACGAACCATGTCAGTTCCGGTCTCGGCAGGGGGGATGTGGAGATCCGCGATGGCGGCACCCTTGCGGGGAACGGCTTTGTGACGTTGCGCGACCAGGGAATCGTCACCGTCAGGGAAGGTGGAAGCATCGCTCCGGGCGCGGAGGGGACCGGTTTTAATGCGCTGAGTATCGTGGGGTATCTGCCGGAGGGGGTTCGCGAGAAAAAACTGTTGAAGATGGAGGAAGGGTCGAACTTTACCTTTCGCCTGGATGCTTCAGGCCAAAGTGACGAGGTTCGCTTGACTCATTACCAGCCGGGCGATCTGATCCTCGAAGGAGGTGCCATCGCCATCAACGTCGACGGGACGCTCTCGGAAGGGGTGGTCTACAAGCTTTTTTCCTTCTGGAACGCTACCTACGATGGTGGGGTGGCCACCTCCAGCGGTCTCTCGGGCGGGCTGGTCATGGGGAGCGGTTTTGACAACATGGTGGCAACCTTTCACTATGATGACATTCACTACGGCGGGGTAGGGACCATCACCATGACCGTGGCAGCGATTCCCGAACCGCGTACGACGGCGCTCTTCTCGTCGCTGGCGGCGGTTCTGGCGCTCTGGAAAGTCTGCAACCGGAAGTCGGCGGTGTCCGGCCGCAGATAAAGACCCTCTCCCTGCCGCTCCCTGCCATGAACCGCTTCGATCCCCCCCGTTCCAGCGCATTCAGCCTGGTCGAATTGTTGGCAGTGGTTTTTGTGCTCGGCGTGTTGCTGGTCCTTGTTTTTCCAGCCTATATGAACCATCGCAAGACCAGCGCGCAGCTCAAGTGCGCCCAACATCTTCGCCTCATCGGCGCGGGGACGGCGGCCTACGTCAGCGACCACGCCGGCGTGCTTCCCCTCCATGCCTATGTGAGCGAAGCGGGCGGGGAAGGAAGCGGCGCGCTGGGGGGAACCTGGTATTACAACCTCGCTCCGTACCTCGGGGTGCCGCGCACGGAAGTCTCGCCGCCGGAGACGCCCCGTACGGAAAGGACCTTGCTTGGCACGCCCGAGAGCCGGATCACCGCACCGTGTGTCTTCACCTGCCCCGCGCATTCCCCCAACGAAAACAACATCAACTGGAAGCCGACGCCGATGACCTGGCCTGCCGACAAGCCGGTCAGCTATGCGCCGCCCACCTATGTCCGCAACCTGCCGGGTTCACCCGCCCCGCTGGCGCTTTATCACAGGCGCATGAGCGAGATTCCCTATCCCGGCAAGAAGATATGGATCTGCGACTCGGCCACCCCCGCTCTCTTCAATCCAACCGCTGCCCGTTGGGACCCTGAAAGGGAGATTTCCTACAACTTTGCCTACCAGGCCTTTTCCCGGCATCGCCAGGGAGGCAACGCCCTGTTTTTTGACGGACATGTCGAATGGCTCCCGCTTTCGCTCTTCAGGCCACCTTTTCCCGAGGGGAAGAATCCGATCTATCGCTATTTTGCAACCAACCTTGATCCCAGCAAATACTGACCTATGCCACCTTATTTCCGCTTGCCCTCCATTCTCTGCCTGGCCGCATTGAGCCTCTGTTGCAGTTGCAAGCCGCAGCCGCAGGGCGACCGTAACGCCGCCTCTGCTCCGCTGTCTCATGAACCGGTGCAAACGCCGGAGAGCGCGGCGGTTGCGGATCTTTCCGACGCCCTGTTTGTTTCGCCGGAAGGTAGCGACGAAGCCGCGGGGGATCGGCAACATCCCCTTGCGACGATCGCCCGGGCCGTTGCCAGACTGGAGGGAAGCGGGGGGACCATTGCGCTGCTTGGCGGCACCTATACCGGGGAGGTCAGAATCCCGGGGAGCAAGGAGGAGCCGCTTCCCTTGAAGATTCTCGCGGTACCGGGAGAGACCGTCATCCTCGAAGGTTCGCAACCGGTGACGGAATGGGAACCGTATCCCGGATATCCGGGGCTTTACGTGATCAACGCCCCGGGACGCCAGACCATGTGGGACGGCGATCCCTATTGGGAAGTCTGGAACGACCGGGACCGCATTCGCTACCGCAAGGTGCTGGACGAGGAGGCCGTGCGCGCCTGGCCCAACAGCGTTTGCGTCCTTGATGGCGACCGCCTGCTGGTGCATGTGGGCGGGGGAACGGACCCGGCGCAAGCCGCGCTCTGGCGAAACCGCACCGCGAACGGGATGGAAGTGGCCCGGGCCCGCGTCACCGTTGAGGGGCTGCGCTTCCAGAACTATGTGGGAGGAAAAGATGCGCGGGCTTTGACGATTCTTGGAGCCGATGACGTGAACATCAGGAATTGCGAGTTCATCCACTGCACCCTTGGCATCAGCGGAGGCGCCAACCGCACGGTCATCGAGGGGTGCCGCTTGCGCGATGTCGGTATGGGGATTCGCCAGCGCGGCCACGGGCAGGATATCACCATCCGCAACTGTGTGATTGAAAGCGCTTCGGGTCTGTTCGCCTCCAGCGACGTCGGCGAACATCAAAGGGACGGCATCCGGATCTATCATTCGGCGGACGGGGCCACGGTGGAAGGGTGCGTCACCGCCGGGTTCTGGGCCGGTCTCTATATCAAGACCATTTCGGGCAACGACGGCTCGCGACCCTACCATGTAACCGGCAACACCTTTCTGGATGGCATCCGCGGCGGAGCCGATCACCGGCAGCCGCGAAGCACCTACCGGTACAACATCGTCGGGCCGAAAACCGGGGATGGCGTCCGGGAGAATGGGAGCTACCTCGAAAAAATGGGCGCAACCCTGGAGGCGAACTACTTCTACGGCTCCGGCGGCAAGGCGCAGGGGAGCAACCTCGCCGGGCCGGTTCCCTTTGTCGATCTCGAGCGCGGGAACCTTGAACTCAAACCCGGTCTGGCGCTACCCGCGACCGGAGAGCACCCCCTTGGCGCGGCAAGGCGTCACGTCGATTGGGAACCGCGTTTGCAGGCAACCTTCGCGCCGGTTGAAGACCGGGCGGCGGCGCTTGCCTTCATCGACGAACCGGTCGCCTCGGGCTCCTCCGCCGGGGCCTTGATGACGGCGCGCTTCAACGCACCGGCAAAGGCAACGCTGTATTACCGGAAAGCCGGGGAGACCGCCTGGCAGAGCCGACCGGGCAAGGGAAATACCATCCTGCCGCCTGCCGATGTCCGGGCTGCGGCTCCGGTTGAATTCAAGGCTCCGGAGGCATATTCGGTCATCTTTGCGCTGATCGGCGGGGAACTCGAACCGGGCGCAACCTACGAATACAAGGTCGGGGCAAAGGGTGAGGGCGGCGAGAAGGTGGAGTCTTCGATCGCCAGCGTGACCACGGAAGGCGCGGCCAAGGTGCTTCACGTACGGGAGGCAGTTGCGGACGGGCAGGCCGACGGGTCGCCGGAGCGCCCTTTCTCCCGCATTCAGGACGCGCTTGATCGCGCCCTCCCCGGCGACACGGTGCGGGTGGCCAGGGGTATCTATACCGAACCGGTGTTGCTGGTGCATGGCGGCACGGAGACGGCTCCGTTGATCATCGAGGGCGCGGGACTCCGGGAGACGATTCTCGATGGCGGAAAGGAGGCCGGCGTGATGTTTGCGATGGAGGGGGCGGACGACGTCATCGTGAAAGGTTTTCAGATACGGTGGTTTGGCAACAGCGGGATTGCGGCCACCCGGTGCGCCCGCGGCACGCTGGAGGATAGCTGGATCTTGAACTCCTTTCTCAGCCGGGGAGGCAGCGGCCTGAGCGCCCAGGGGGTGACGCTCGCCGAATCCCCCCGCTGGACGATCCGCAACTGCCTGTTGACGCAGGTGGAAAACGGTGCGCTGGCGATCGTTTCGCCGGGCTTGGTTTTTGAAAACAATACGGCCTTTGGAAACCTCTATTCCGGGTTGACGCTGCATCGATCGAGCCGCGACTCCCGGGTGACGCACAACACCCTGAACTTTACCGGCAACCAGTCGTTCCGGATCAATGAGAGCGACCCGCAGGCCTTTGCCACGCTTGTCTGTGAAGCCAACAACTATGGAACGCGCCTCCGTCCCGGAGCGGAGGTAAACTCCGGCGGAACGGTGCTCCAGACCAACGGCCTGCGCCCGGAAAACGATTTCCAGCCAGCCGGGCGGTATGGCCACCTTGCGCAGAGCAAATATATCATCGAAGTGACCCTGCAGGGAAACAAGACCGTCTTCTACCGGATGCAGGACTGGCGGAAGTTCTCCGGAAAGGATGCGGGGTCGATCTTTGCCGATCCGGAGTTTGTCGACCCTGTATCGGGAGATTTCCGGCTGCTTCCCGAAAGCCCGAACCTCCTTGGCGGGCGCGGGAGGATCGGCGCGCAACCGGCGGCGGGTTCCATTTCGGCAAAGTAGGGCGAACAATCTTTTTGGAAAGTCGTCGTTGACGTCGTTTTTCCGTTCTAGTACTTGCTGGTTTTGTGACTAAAAACATCACTCTTCTGACAGCGCCCTCGGCGCTGGTCCGGCTGATCGCTCCAGCCGCTCTTACCCTTACCCTGCTGGCTTCCCAGATGGCCGCCCAGGCTTCCGTGGTCGTGTTCGATCTTTCGGGCTTGCCGGCCGACGCCCGCGGCAGCGCCTATGGTCCGATCTATCTGGACTTTGCGGCAGACAGTCCGGCAAACGCCGTTTCCACGACGGATACCCCCTCCTCCTCAGAGTTCCGGCTTCAAAACGCCTTGGTGCCCGGCCCCGGTATGCCCCCGGCGAATGCTTACGTGGTCGAGTTCGCCGGCCTCCTGGGAAACCAGGTCTACTATCAGGTTAACGCGGGAGATACCATCGGCGCAAGCGGGGATGGTATCCTGACTACCGTCGCCACCATCATGGATACGGCGCAGCCGGGTACCTCCCTCTTCAGCCCCGGCGACTCGGGATATCTCGGTGTCAGCGTCTGGATCGATGAAGAAATCCATTACGGCTGGGTTGCCTTTACCATCACCGACTACGATACCCCCAACGTCCGGATTGACACTTTTGCCTACAATACCGTCGCAGGGGAGGACATTGTCATCGAGCCGGTGCCCGAGCCTTCCACGCTCGGCCTGTTGGCTCTGGGTGGACTTGGCCTCTTTCATTACTCCCGTCGTCGGCAGCGCGGGAAGGTGTGCGGTTAAGAGGCTGTGAAAAAAGTCCTTCAAAGGCCATGGAGCACCTCTTTTTGCCTCTAACTGCATTCCTCCTTCCTTCTGTATTCCTTGAATACAGGCGGTCATCGGAATTTCGTTATAGGCTAAAAATAGGCACTCCGAGGCCATTAAAATCATTTTTTCACAGCCTCTAAGGGGCGATATCCGACGCCACCGGGTCGTAATGAGGATGGGGGACGGCGGGCGTCCGCAACCCTCCGGACTGGTAGAGCCGGGGCGGCTCGCTGCATTCGATTTTAAGCACCGTGCAGAGCGGCGAGGGGGCTTCCTGCGGCGCGGTCATCCGGAGCCGCGTGCCGCTTTGCCGGAAGGAAAGCTCCTGCCCGCCCTCCAGCAATGAAACGCGCTCCACTTTCGACGCCACCCCTCCCAGCGTCAGTTCGCTTCCCGGCCAGCGGAAGATCAGCCAATGGAAGGCGTTTCCCCGGGCGGTCAGCGGCCCGAGGTGGTTCCAGTCACTGCGGTGTTCGCCTTTTTCCCGCAGGTCCCAGGTAAAAAGGTCGGTATCGAAAATCGCTTCGCGGTTGGATTCAAGCCACGCCCCCGCTTCCCGCAGGACCGCTTCGGTCGGGCGGGGGAGGCGCCCGTCACCCTTAGGTCCGACATTGAGCAACAGGTTCCCCCGGTGGGCGGCGCACCGGGCGAGCATCGTTAGCAGCTCCTTCGCTGTTTTCCAGCGATCGTCCCCCACCGAGTAGCCCCAGCTTTCATTAAGCGTGATGCACGCCTCCCATGGCCGCCACGGCGTCGGCGCGCTCAAATGCCCTTCCGGCGTGCTGAAATCACCCGCAAGCCCGTTGCGGCCGTTGAAGAGAATGTGCGGCTGGATTGCGCGGACCATGGCGTTCATCTCCCGGGCCTTCCACCCTTCGGCGTCAAACGGCCACCAGCCGTCGTACCAGAGGAGGTCGACCGGCTGGTATCGCGTCACCAGTTCGCGGAGGCGCGCAAAGGTGTTTTCAAGGAAACGTTCGCGCGCGTTTTCGTTTTCGAGCGCTTCGACGGCATCGGGCCGGTCAAACCAGTTGTTCAGGCTATGGTAAAGGCCGACCTTCAACCCCCGTTGCCGGCAGGCGGCGATGATCTCGGCGGTAAAGTCGCGGCCGCAGGCGGTTTTGGTCGAGCAGAAGTCGGTCAACTCCGAATGGTAGAGCCGGAACCCGTCGTGGTGCATCGTCGTGAAGACGAGGTAACGCATCCCCGCCGCCACGGCGAGGTCGGCCAGCACCCCGGCGTCGAAACGGTCCGGATGAAAACGGTCGGCCAGCGCCCGGTATTCCCCGCGCGGGATTTCTTCACGGTTGAAGGCCCATTCCCCCCGGCCGAGCATGGAATAGAGTCCGAAATGGACAAACATCCCATACCGGGCCTGCGTAAATTCTTCGGTGGTCATCAGCAATTATGGTAAAGCGGTCCGAAACTGGCGCAGGCGCGGTAGTCGGCTCCCTCCGGCCCTTCGGTGCCAAAGGCGGTCCAGGCGCTCGGGCGGAAGATCGCTTCCGGCGCGACATTGTGCATATAGACAGGGATGCGGAGCATGGAAGCGAGCGTGATCAGATCGGCCCCGATATGCCCGTAGCTGATCGCCCCATGGTTTGCCCCCCAATGGTTCATGACGCTGTAGACATCGCGGAAAGCCCCGGTGCCGGTCAGGTTCGGGACAAACCAGGTGCTCGGCCAGGTCGGGTCGGTCCGTTCATTGAGCGCTTTGAAGACGGCTTCCGGGAGATCGACCGTGTACCCTTCGGCGATCTGGAGCGCCGGGCCGAGCCCTTTGACGAGATTGAGCCGACACATCGTCACCGGCATCCCCCCGCGGGTGACGTAATGGGTCGACCAGCCGCCGCCACGGAAATATTCCGCATTGGCGGGGAACCAGGTGGTCGCGCGGTAACATGCCATCGCCTCCGCTTCGCTGATTTCCCAGAACGGTTTGATCGCGGGCTGCCCGTCGCGCATCTGCTCGCCCGTACCGTCGAGGGTCGCGGGGCCGGAGTTGATCAGGTGCAAAACCCCTCCCTTCGCCATCCCTTCCAGCCGGTGCCCGGTGACCCGCTCCACCGCTTCCGGGCTCCAGTAGGTGCGGACATCGGCAAAAATCTGCGCCGTGTTGGTCAGGAGGTAGTTCAATAACATCGAGACGCCGTTGAGACTGTCGTTTTCCGTCGCGACGATGAACGGCGCACGCGTGCCGTTCCAGTCATGGGAAGTGTTGAGCACCGCCTCCATGAAATCGCCGTTGGGCTGGTAGTCGGTCCATTGCCGTTGCCCCTGGAACCCGGCGGCGAGCGCGTGGTGCCCCAGCGCCTCTTCGCCAAACCCCAGTTCCGCCAGCTTCGGGTTGCCGACCATCAGGTCGCGGACGATCAGCGCCATCTTGACCGAGACCTCCCACTCCCGGTCGAGCTGTTCGCGCGGGCGTTCCTTCCCTGCGGGCAGAGGCCCCTCCACGCAATATTGCTGTACCCACGCCAGCGCCCGTCCGTACTCCTCGTGGTCAAGGATGCCGTGGTCGATCCGGCGCAGGATCTCCGTGGAGTCGATCGTCTCCACCCGCATGCCGAGGTGGTTTTCAAAAAGCGCGGCGTCGACCATCGACCCGGCGATCCCCATCGAAACCCCGCCGATCGCCAGATACGCCTTCCCGCGCATCATTGCCACGGCGAGGCCCGCGCGGACAAACCGCAGCAGCTTTTCGCGGACATCATTGGGGATGGAAGCGTCGTCGGCATCCTGCACGTCGCGCCCGTAGATGCCGAACGCGGGAATCCCCTTCTGCGTATGGCCCGCCAGCGCGGCGGCGAGGTAGACCGCCCCGGGCCGCTCCGTTCCGTTGAACCCCCAGATCGCTTTCGGGAGGTGCGGCGTCATATCCATCGTCTCCGAGCCGTAACACCAGCAGCGCGTGACCGTAAGCGACACGCCGACCTTCTCCTGCGCAAATTTCTCCGCGCACGCCGCCGCCTCCGCCACGCCGCCGATGGTGCCATCGGCAATGACGCACTCGACCGGGCGGCCGTCCGGGTAGCGCAGGGTGGAGGAGATCAGTTCCGCCGTGGCGCGCGCCATCGCCATGGTTTGGGCTTCGAGCGATTCACGCACGCCGCCGAGGCGACCGTCAATCGTGGGGCGGATGCCGACTTTGGGAAAGGAGGAGGAGGGTTGGCTCATGGTAACGTAGCTTCCCGTTCAGTAAAGCCAGTCCCACGGGCAAATCACCATGCCCCGCATTGACCAAAGGATGTCAATTCTTGACCTCCCTCTCCCGGAGATCCTATTGCCCCGGTGCATACGGGAAACGGGGGTGCCATGGGGCGCGGCTCAGTTCCACCAGATAGTCGGAGAGCCCGCGCGCGGCGGCTTCGAGAAATGTCTTTCCCTTCTCCGCCGTGGCGGTGTCCGGCGTTCCGGCGTAAGACTCCGGCATCAGCAGATGCCACGGCCTGATCCACGCGACCGGCCCTTCGGCAAGCGCGGGGAGCGTCGGCGTGTTCATCGCCGCCGGCCTGCGCGCCTCATCAACGACCCACTCCGGCGCGAGGTGCATCACCATGCTCGTCTCATAATCTCCGGCATGGGGCGAACGGTCGCCAAACAGCTCCTTGTGAACGCCGCCGTTCAGGTCGGGCGTCCCGCAGGCGGAAACAAAGACTTCCTGCTGGAAGCGGTCGTAAAGCCCTCGCAGCGCCGCCTGAAGCGTGGAGGTGTTGCCGCCGTGGGAGTTGGTGATCACCACCTTGCGAACCCCTTCCTCCACTGCCATGGCCACGAGATCGCCCAGCACCGCCATCAGCGTCTCCACCCGGAGGCGGCAGGCAAACGGGAACGCCTTGAAGTTGACATTGTTGCCAAATGGCAACGGCGGAAGGCGCAGGACGCGCGCCCCTTGCGCGTTTGCCAGCCGCACCGCTTCGGCGGTGATGCCGCCGCCGATCACCGTATCGGTCCCATACGGGAGGTGCGGCCCGTGCGGCTCCGTGGAACCGAGGACGATCATCATGACCTCCGGCGCGAAAGCGCGCAGCTCTTCAATGGTCATGGTTTCCAGCAGGCCGCTGGCTTTGGGGTAGGGAGCGCGTGACATGGTTCCCGATCAAACAGGAGCGGGGGAGCGCGCGTCAAGCCTGCTGGCGCACCAGCAGCCGCTCGACCACCTCGGCGGCGGTATAGGCATCCTCCCCCGGTTTGAGAAAATCATCAATCAGGGAAAGATCCTCCCCGGCGGTCACCAGCGCCAGTTCCTCGTCGCCGTCGGCCTGGATCTGCCCGAGCCCGATCGTCGCGGTCAATCCGTTGCAGACACACTTCCGGTTGACCGTCTCCTCCACGCTCCCCCCCTTGCGAACATAGTCGTCCACCGGCTCGCTGGGGCAACGGTAGCCGATGGTCCCGTCCGGCCGCCGGTAGGCGCGGCGCAGGTAGCCGAGATCGCAGATCCGCTTGCGGTTCTGGTAAAGCGTTTTGTCGGAAAGCGTTCCCTCGATCTGCGCCACCTTCAACGGAAAACCGGTCGGGGAGGCGAAGGGATCGGTAAAGACGCCCGCCTTTCCTTCCCGGCTGAGATGGATCGCCCGCTCCTTCAACTCCGGCGCGATGCCCGATTCCCGGCTGAACGCAAACGGCGTTCCCGCCTGGATGCCTGCCGCGCCGAGCTGGAGCGCCTTCTCAAGCATGCCGGGGCGTCCGTACGAGCCCGCCAGCCAGAACGGCAGCCCGAGCGCCCGGAACTTCTCCAACTCCGGTTGATCGCGGGGGCCATAGACCGGTTCGCCCGCCGGGCTGAGCTGGAGCGTGCCGCGCGGCGGAGCGTTGTGCCCCCCGGCGCTCGGCCCTTCGATGACAAAGCCATGCACCGCGCCGTTCGACTTCCGCGCCAGCGTCGTGGCAAGCGTGGCCGAGCTGACGATCGCGATAAACCCGGGGCGTTTGAGTTGCGGCGGCTTGCCGTCAAAAAAGGTCGCCGGGTCAAACGAAGTGGTAAACTCCTCCCCCGGCAGCGCCCCTGCCACGTCGATCTTCAACTCCGCCCGCTCTCCCCGGGCGAGCCGATCGAGCGCTCCCGGGATGGTGCGCGGAATCCCTGCGCCCATCAGCACATAATCGACCCCTGCCAGCATTGCCCCATAGAGCGAAGCGAGGGTCGGGAACTGGATTTTCTCCAGCAGATTAAGCCCGACCACCCCCTTGTGCCCCTCCCGGGCGAGGAAGACCTCGGCGAAATTGGCCAGTACGGTGAGGTTGAGGAGGTTCTTCGAAAAATGGAGATTGGGCATGCCGCTTAACTTGAACGGCGCGTTTTTCGCCTTGCCTCCCGGGACGAAGTAGCGGGAGAGGACGCGCGCGGCGACCTCCGCAATCGGGAAATGCTGGAACGCCCGGCGCAGGTGTCCGTCGAGGTCGCCAAGCTGGAGACGGCGCGAAACCACCGTGGAAAGCGCCGTACCCGCCACCACGCCGAGTTGCCCGGTCATGGAAACCGCCCGGGCCAGCGGCCAGCCGGAAACGGCGACGCCCATGCCCCCTTGAATAATGGAAAAGTTGGAGATCATTTCTGTAAAAAGCTGTTGAAAAGGTCTTCGGTTTCGCCGCAGGGCGAGCCGGTGAAGTCGGTCACCATCCGTTGCAACGCTGTGACCCAGAGGGGGTGGTCGTTGAGACACGGGACGAGCGTGAAACGCTCTCCGCCCGCTTCCAGAAAGGCGTTGCGCCCCTGGATGCCAAGCTCCTCGAGCGTTTCCAGGCAATCCGCGACAAACGCGGGGGAAAGGATGACGAGTCTTTTGACCCCCGCCCGTGCCCGCCGCGCGATCTCGCGGTCCGTGTACGGCAACATCCACGGCTCCTTGCCTAGTCGCGATTGAAACGCCACGGAAACCTTGGCTTTCGGGACGGGCTGCCGCGCCAGAAAGGCCCGCACCGTGGCGAGGCATTGCGCGCGGTAACAGGTGGCGTGGGCGGGGCTCGGGGCTTCGCAGCAGTTGGCGGTTTTCAGGCAATGGGAGCCGGTCGGGTCCGCCTTGCGCAGGTGGCGTTCGGGCAACCCGTGGAAGCTGAAGAGGAGATGGTCGAACGGCTCCTCCAGAAACGGCGCGGCGCTTTCGCTCAAGGCATGAAGGTAGTCGGGCGCATCATAATAAGGCGGCGCGACCCGCAGTCGGATGGAAGGAGCGTTCCTCGCCAGTTCCGCCCGCGCCGCTTCCACCGCCGTTTCGTAGCTCGACATGGCGTAGTGCGGAAAGAGCGGGATCAACAGCAACTCCTCCGTCCCCAGCCCGGCCAGTTTGCGGACTGCGGCGGCAATGGAGGGGTTGCGATAGCGCATCGCCAGCTCCACGGGGATCTCCACCCTTGCCTGAAGCGCCGCGCGGAGGCGTTGGCTGATCACGATCAACGGAGAGCCTTCCTCCGTCCAGATCGACTGGTAGGCATGCGAGGAAGCGTGCGGACGTTTGGGGAGGATGGTAAAATGAACGATGCCGAAGCGGATCGGCCACGGCGCGTCGATCACCCGGCCATCCATCAGAAACTCGCGCAGGTAGCGCCGTACATCGGGCACCGCCGGGGAATCGGGCGAACCGAGGTTGACCAGGAGCACCGCCTTTCGTTTCATGACGCCATGGATGGGGCAGGGCGGTTGAGGTGGTCGGGTGAACGGAGGGACGAGGCGATTCGTCGCGCCACAGCTTCCCCGGCGAGGATCGAATCTCCCAATGAAATGCCGTCGCGGAAATGTCCTGCGAAATGGAGCCCGGGAAGTTCGTCTTCGAGCCGGTTCATGAACGTCTTGAAGCGACCGAAGCCGACCTCATACTGCGGAATCGCCCTTTCAAAGGCGGCATGGCGGACAAAAAGCGGCTGGCCCTCGACCCCGAGGACAGGCCGCAGGTCCGCCAGGGCGATCTGCACCGCCGTCGCCGCGTCACACCGCGCCAGCGAGGGCGACCGCATCCCGCCGAGGTAGCAGGTGAGCGCGACATGGCCTTCGGGAGCCCGGTTGGGAAAGAGCGAAGAGGAAAAGATGACACCGAGGAGGCGGCGCTGCTCGGCTTCGGGGATCAGCACGCCAAACCCGTCGAGCGGATGCGCCACCCGCTCGCGCCGGAACCCGAGGACGAGACTGGCCACCGGCGCATACGTCATTTCGCCGAGCAGCGCGAGCGGGCGAACGCTACCCATGGCCTCAAGCTCCATCCGGGCCAACTGGTAAGCGGGCGCGGCAAGCAGTACGGCGGAGTGCCGGTTCACCTGCCGTTCGCCACGGATGCCGATCTCCCACTCCGCGCCGTCAAAGGAAAGGTTCAGCACCGGCGAGCGGGTGCGGATCGACTTCCCCAGCCGTAGTGCGAGCGCATCGGTCAAGGTTTGCAGGCCGTCGGTGAAGGAAAACTTCCGTGCGCGTGTCTTCGGGATCTCCCCCCTTTTTCGTCGTGCCGCCGCCCCGAGAAACCGGCCGAGAATCAGCGATCCGTAACGCCGTTCCACCTCGTGCAGCCTGGGGAAGGCGTGCCGCAGCGACAAGCGTACCGGGTCGCCTGCATAGACCCCGCCCACCATCGGGTTGATCGCATAGTCGAGAAACTCCCGCCCCAGCCGTCGGTTGACAAAGGCCGCGACGCTCTCCTCGCCCTCCGCCCTGGCTCTTGGAACCAGCATCTCCAGCGGCAGGCGCAGCTTTGTGCGGAACGAGAAAAGGGGGCTCCGCAGAAAGGTAGCCACCCCGCCGGGAACCGCCTGCGGCCTCCCGTTGCGCAGAATATAGCGATGCTTCGCCTCTGGCGACGAGTCGATCCGATGCCGATCCAGCCCGAGTTCGCGGACCAGGCCGCCGATCAGCGGCGAGGTATCCAGAATCGTGTTCGGCCCCGCTTCCGCGAGGAAACCGTCGCAACTCTCGCTGCGGATCACCCCTCCCACCTGCGGGGCGGCTTCGTAGACGGTCACCGGAATGCCGAGGGCGGAAAGACGATGCGCCGCGCTCAACCCGGTGATCCCTCCCCCCACGATGGCAACCGGTTTCATATCGTCCGGGAGAAGTGTTGCTGCGTTGAACGCGGGAGCGTGGCGTCGAAACGCATCGCCAGGTTGCGGATAAAGAGGCGGCCCGTTTCCGTCGCTTCCAGGCCCCAGGCAGTCTGGCGGATCAGCCCATCCTCCTCCAGATCGTCAAGCGACTGAAGCTCCGCTGAAAAATGAGCGCGGAAGTCGATGTGCAACGCTTCGGAAAGCGCGGAAAAATCGAGCGCTCCATCGCACATCAGCCGCATGATGGTCGCCCGGCGGATCTGGTCCTCCCGCGTCAGAAGGTAGCCGCGTGCGACCGGCGTCTCCCGCCGCTCCAGCGCCTGGTAGTAGTCCGAAAGCCCTTTATGGTTCTGCCAGTAGAGGCTTTCGATCTGCGAGATCGCCGACATGCCAAAGGAATAGATATCGGTGCCGCGGCGCGTGCTATAGCCTTGAAAATTGCGATGCAGCGTTCCGTTGCGTTGCGCGATCGCCAGTTCATCATCCGGCCGGGCAAAGTGATCCATCCCGATATAGGCAAAGCGATCCTCACCGGTCAGCGTTTCGATCACCAGCTTGAGAATGAGAAGCTTCTCCTCCACCGATGGGAGCGCCTTTTCAAGGAGCTTTTGCGACGGTTTGATCCACGGCACATGCGCATAGCTGAAGACCGCGAGTCGATCGGGCTCCAGCTCCAGCACGGCTTCCAGCGTCCGGGAAAACGAAGCGACGTTCTGGTGGGGGAGGCCGTAGATCAGGTCGACATTGACCGATGCAAACCGGTTGGCGCGCAGCCATTCCACCGCCTGGAGCGTCAGTTCGTACGGCTGAATCCGGTGAACCGCCAACTGGACCTTCGGGTCAAAATCCTGCACGCCGAGCGATGCCCGGTTGAACCCCGCCTCGCGCAGCGCGACGATATGGTCGAAGCTCAGGCGCCGCGGGTCGATCTCCACGCCCCCCTCCATATCAGCGGCGATGCGAAAGCGGGAGCGGATCATCTCCCCCAGGCGGCGGAGTTCGTCGGGGCTCAGGAAGGTCGGCGTGCCGCCCCCGAGGTGGATCTGCACCACCTCGCGCTCCGGGTTGAGGGCGGGTAGCATCAGGTCCATCTCCTTCTCCAGCGCGTCGAGGTAGATCGCCCCGCTCGACTTTCGCGTCGTGATCACCGTGTTGCAACCGCAGTACCAGCAAAGCGATTCGCAGAACGGGATGTGAAAGTAGAGCGAGAGCGGCCGCTGCGTCCGGTTGTTCCTGATGAGTTCCCCCGCCAGTGTCGGCCATGCCAGTTCCTTGCTGAAGCGGGTTGCCGGAGGGTAGGAAGTATAGCGCGGCCCCGGGATGTTATACTTCCGGACGAGATCAAGGTTGACGTTGATTCGGCTCACGGCGGGTTATTGAAAACGGCGGACGGTATCGACCACGCTGCCGATGTTCTCCAGCGGCGCGGCGGGCGGAACCCCGTGGCCAAGGTTGAAGAGGTAGCCGGGGCGTCCCCGCATCCGTTCCAGCAGGTCTCTCGTGGCGGCGCGCAGTTCGTCCGGGCTCAGGTGAAGCAGCAACTCCGGGGCGAGGTTTCCCTGGATGCCGACATGGCCCGGAAAGATGCGGCGGATTTCGCTCAGGTGGAGCTTCGGATCGAGGCTGATGACGCTCGCACCAAGTTCCAGCAACGGTTTCCAGCTTCGCGTCCCCTTGGAAAAAACGATCACCGGGACCTTCTTTTGAAGACCGGCAATGATCTCGCGCATCCACCGGCCCGAACCCTCCCCGAAGAGCTCCGGTGGCAGCAACCCCCCATGGCTGTCAAAGATTTGTACCGCATCGACCCCGGCGGCGATCTGTTGATCCAGGAAACGGGTGATGGCCAGTGTCAGTTTTTCAAACAGAAGCCGGAACGTCGCCGGGGCCTCCCTTAACAACTCCAGCGCGCGGGAGGGATGTTTGCTGCTCCCGCCCTCCAGCATGAAGTTGGCCAGCGTCCAGGGCGAACCCGCGAACCCGAGGAGCGCGGTTTGCCCGCCCAACTGCGGACGGATCAATGCCAGCGCCTTTGAAACATAGTCAAGGCGGTCTTCGATGGCTGAGGGCTCAAGCCGCCGGATGGCGTCGGCATCATTGAGCGCAAAGTCCATGGCGATCCCGCCGGTTTCGCGGAAATGGTAGCCTTGCCCCATCGCTTCGGGGACGACGAGGATGTCGCTGAAAAGAATGGCTGCATCAAACCCGAAACGCCGGATCGGCTGCAACGTCACTTCACAAGCCAGTTCCGGCGTGCGCACCAGTTCCAGGAACGAATAGCTCTGCTTCAACGCGCGATACTCCGGAAGGCACCGCCCGGCCTGCCGCATCATCCAGATCGGCGGCCGGTCGGTCGGCAGACAATGGCAGGCATCCAGAAAACGCTGGCGGCTGGTCATCGGCGGGGGCGGCGAGGTGCGGGGACCGGTGAAGGTGAGAAGGTGGTTCATGCTCGGTTCGGGTAGACAATGGCGCGTTCCTGGTCCTGGTGATTGCGCAGGATCTCCAGCAGGACGATCTGTTCCGCGTCGGTTCGCAGATCGCCCCGGGAGAGTTTTTCCTTGATCTCAGCCAGCAGCCAGCGGATCTGCCGATGCTCCACCCGCATCACCGCCGTCGGGCCTTCGCTGGCGAGGCCGTTGGCTTCGTCAAAGTGCGGGAAGAGGACGTTCTCTTCATGTTCGATCAACCGCTCGAGCCGTTTGGCAAAAAGCAGGAAGGCTTTCAGCGCCTCCTTCGGCCCGCTTTCCTTGGCATCCTGTACGCATTGCAGCAGTCCGATCAACTCCCGGTGATCTTTCTCATATCGTTTGCGGATGGACGCCATGTCATGACTTTAGGCTCCCGGGGCGCATGGCTTCCTTGACCCAGATCAATTCCATTGAAAAAGGGGAGCTTCATGCGCCGGGGTCGATCGCCGAATAGGTCTGGCCGATTGTTTCAGCCGTTTCCAGCGTGGCGAGGAGCAGCGCCGCGAGATCGGCCCGCGAAAGGGAGCCCCACCGGCCGGGGTCGGGCGAGAGAAGGGCGGTGTGCGATGCCGGGCGGTCGCGCAGCGCGCCGGGCCGGACAATCGTGTACGGCAACCCCGAGGCGGCAACATACGCTTCCGCCTTCGTTTTCGCTTCGAGGATCGCCCCAAGCGCCGCGAGAAGACGCTCCGACGCATAGGCCCGGCTCTCTCCGGCCCCGAGGGAACTGGTGATCACCAGTCGCGGCGTCTCGTTGCAGGCCACGATCGCATCGACCAGGTGAACCGTGCCGACGTGGTTCGGGTTCGGCTCGCCGGGCGTGCCGCCGAGGGTCGAGATGACCGCCTCGACCTCGCCGCAGCGCCGGTACGCCGCTTCGGTCGCCACCCGGTCCATGGCATCGCCGATCTGCATCTCGACCCCGAGCGCCTCCAGCGCGGGCGAGGGGGTGCGAACCATCGCATAAACCCGGTGCCCCTGCGCGCGGGCAAGTTTCGCGATCTCCAGTCCCGTCCCGCGCGATGCGCCGAGGAGAAAGAGCGTGGGACGCCCGTTCACGCCGCCGCTCCCGTGGCAAGCCGTCCGCGCAACGCTTCGAAACGCTCCACCTGCCCGGGCTTGAGCTTCTCGTTTTCATCCCGCGAGACAAAGATTTTGAAGATCGCGTTGCCCCGCTCGTTGAAAAACTGGATCGAACAGGTCTCCATCCCCATGAAGGGACGGCGCACGAGACAGATTTCCGAACAGTTCGCCGCGCGGATGTGGCCGCGGATCGGGCTTCCCTCGCCGAGATTGAAGAACCCGTGTCCGAAGCTCCCCTTAGGCAGCGGCCCGGCGCATTCGATGATGGCGTCGGGCGTATGGACGATCAGCAGGATCTCGCCCCATTGCGAAATCTCTTCCATGACCTCGCTGAACGCCTTCCCTTCCGCTGCGGTAACGCATTGGGGAGGGAGGCACGAGACCACTTCGCGCGTGGTCAGCCCGTTCTGGAGGGCGATGGCTTCGAGGATGCCGTCGGGGTCGAGGGCCAGTTTTTCACGCACGAGCGCGAGTTGGGTAGCTTTGTCGGTCGGTTGGGTGGCAGTCGGTGGTTTCATATGGGTCACAGGTTGAGGCATGAGGAGGGAGTCGATAAGCTGGTGGAGTGCCGAGGTCAGGTTCGTATGCCAGAAGCGACCGGCAAGGGTGAGCCAGAGGAGCGTCGGCGGGTGGCGGAAATCGCGACGGATCAACCCGGCTTCCTCCCATTGGGCGGCGAGCGGCAGCGCCAGCGCGGTCAACCCGGGGACGGCCCGCTCCAGCCGGGCGAGGTCGAGCCGACCGGTTTCAATGCCGTCGGTCACCATCCCTTTGGCTCCGTGCCCTGCGCCCACCCGGTAGAGACCGCTCAACGGTTTTTGCACTTCGGCAATCTGTTGATGGTAGCGGGTCAGCTCGGAAGTCAGCCGGTAGCTATACTCTCCGGCGGTCCCGGCGGCTCCCGCGCCATAGGCAAGGCAGTTCGCTCCGGCCTTGATCAACTGGTTGTAAAGGTTGCGCTCCCGCGTGCCATTGGAAAAGTGGGCGGTGGTCAGGTGCCGCCACCCCGCCTGCATGAGCCGCTCCGCCCCGGCTACGTAGAGGGAGCCCTGATCCGGCACGGCGGCCCCCTGCGGCATGGAGCCTTTGCGGATGGCGTTGGAAAGCGGGCTTGAGGGGAGGACCGTCAGGCAATAGAGATCGACCCCGCTCAGGCCGATGTCGGTGCAGATTTCGAGGTCTTCCATCCAGCTTTGCCTCGTCTGGTGGGGGAGGCCGAAGATCAGGTCGCACACCACCGCCGCCTGGTCGAGGGCGCAGACTTCCCGCAGGAAGGCGATCAGCTCCCGGCGCTCCAGTTTGCGCCCGAGGCGTCGGCGCACGTCCGTATCGAAGCTTTGCACCCCGAAGGAGAAACGGTTCGCGCCCGCTTCCAGACAGGCCGCCACCTTTTCGACCGGGCAGCCGGTGGCGCGCGCTTCGACGGTGATCTCGCAATCCGCCGCCAGCGGAAGGCACCGCCGCAATGCCTTGAGAAGCTGCACCAGGTCTTCCTTCCCGAGGTCGGTCGGTGTCCCTCCGCCGAGGTAGACGGCATGAATCGGGCCGCTTGCCGCCATCGTGGTTTCCGCCTCGCGTTCGATCTCGCGGATCAAGGCATCCACATACTCCGCCGGTCGGTTCCGGCGTGTGGCATTCTGGTAAAACCGGCAGAAGAGGCAATGGTTGCTGCAAAACGGGATGTGAAAATAGGCTACCGTCTTCCCTTCGCGCGGGGTGTTGCAGATCGTCTCCCACATGGCGGGAACTTCCGCTTCCGGCACCGCCTTGCAGGCCGCCCACGGGATCAGGGGGCTGCGCCGCTGGAAGGCGTCGCGATGCGGCGTATCGCTCACCGCGGCGTGGTAGCGTTCCAGCGCGATCATCCGGTGGGGCTCCCGTGCTGAAACTCCCCGCCCGCCTTCCGGTGGTCACTTTTCATAACGTGGGTATCTGGACGCCATGAAAAGCAGGGTAGGGAAGGAGGGTGGCTACCTTCCTTGACCTGGATCAAGGAAGATCGACATTACCTTCTTTGCGGCGCGCCGGAAAGTTTCTCCAGCGTTGCGCGCGCATCCTCCTCCACCCGTTCGCACATCAGTTGGCAAAGGGTGTGCAGCCGGGGGTCGGCAATGGAATAGCGGGCGAAATTCCCGGCTTTTTCCCGGGCAACAAAGCGAACACCGTGAAGAACGCCGAGATGCTTGGAAACATTCCCCTGTTTCATCCCCGTCGCCTCGACCAGTTCGGTCACCGTCATCGGCCCGGCCATCAACGCCTTGAGCAGCCTGAGGCGGGAAGCCTCGGCGAGGATGGAGAAAAGCTTCGCCACTTCATCGAGTTGGGCATCGGAGATAAATAATTTTGTTTTCGGTTGCATATTACTGAATCGCGATATAGTAGTATATTGAACGATGAAAACCACTTCGGCAAAGAAAGAAGCGTCGGTCCGCACGGTGACCCCGGCGGAAGTCCATGAAAATCGGGAAGAGCTGCTGCTGGTCGATGTCAGGACCCCGGCGGAGTTCGAAACGTTCCACGTTGCCGATTCGGCGTTGCATCCCTTTGGGGAATTGCCGCCCGGGCGACTCCGTGAACTGGCCGCTGCCGGGCGACCGTGCGTGGTGGTCTGCCTCACGGGAAAACGGGCTCTCGAAGCAGCGCGGAAACTTGAGGAAAACGGCCTGCGCGATCTCCGCGTATTGGAAGGCGGCCTTCGGGCGTGGGTCGACGAAGGGTTGCCCGTCGAACGGGGCCGCAAACGGATGTCGCTGGAGCGGCAGGTGCGCATCGCCGCCGGGTCGCTGATCGCGGGCGGCACCATCCTGGCGCTCGCGGTGCATCCCGCCTGGAGCCTTCTCTCCGGGTTGATCGGCGCGGGGCTGGTTTTCGCAGGCATCACCGACACCTGCGGGATGGGGAGCCTCCTGGCGCGGATGCCGTGGAACCGGCACACAGGCCCGACGCCGCCCGCGTGCTGTACGCCCCGGTAGCGCCTGATGTTGCGTTCTTTTCACCATTCTATCTTATGAAACGTTCCACTTCCTTATCCCAACGGGTCCTCATCGTCGGCGGCGTCGCCGGGGGCGCTTCGTGCGCGGCCCGGCTGCGGCGGCTCGACGAACGGGCGGAGATCGTTGTTTTTGATCGCGGCCCTTACGTCTCGTTCGCCAACTGCGGGCTTCCCTACTATATCGGAGAGAAGATCACCGACGAAAAGAAACTTCTCGTAGCCGATGCAGAGCTTTTCCGGAGGCGTTTCAACATCATGGTCCACCTCAACACCGAAGTGCTTGCGATCGACCGCACGGAAAAAACGATCGAAGTGCGCGATCTGACGCATGGAACCACCCGCACCGAGCGTTACGACGAGCTGGTCCTCGCCCCCGGCGCAACGCCGTTGCGCCCGCCGCTGCCCGGCATCGACCTGCCCGGGATTTTCACGCTGCGCACCGTGCCCGACAGCCGCGCCATCCGCCAATGGATCACGGAACGCCGGGTCCGGCGCGCCATCGTCGTCGGGGGCGGCTTCATCGGTCTGGAGATGGCGGAAAACCTCACCCACCGCGGGCTGCAAGTCACGGTGATCGAAAAGCTCGATCAGGTGATGCCTCCGCTGGACGCCGAAATGGCGGCTTGCGTGGCCGATCACCTCCGCCGACAGAACGTCCGGCTTGCTTTAAGCGAAGGAGTCACCGGCTTTGAAGCCATTCCCGGCGGTCTTCGCGTGACCACGGAACGCGGAATCCATGAAGGAGAACTGGTGATCCTCGCCATCGGCGTGCGCCCCGAAACAACCCTCGCCACAGCGGCGGGGCTGAAACTCGGCCCCCGGGGCGGTCTTCGCGTCGACGAACGGATGCAAACGAGCGACCCCGACATCCATGCCGTAGGCGACGCCGTGGAGGTGTGCGACTGGGTCGGCGGAGCCCCTGCGCTGGTGCCGCTCGCGGGACCGGCCAACCGGCAGGGGCGGATCGCCGCCGAGGCCATCGCGGGGCGGGCGTCTTCATTCCGTGGCGTGCAGGGGACGGCCATCTGCGGCCTTTTCGGCTTGCAGGTCGCCTCCACCGGCTCGAGCGAACGCCGCCTTCAACAGGCCGGGGCCGACGATTACGAAAAAATTTACCTCCAGGCCGGACATCACGCGGGTTACTACCCCGGCGCGCAAACCATGCTCCTCAAGCTGATCTTCCGGAAAAGCGACGGGGAGATCCTTGGTGCGCAAGCCGTCGGCGGGGAAGGGGTTGACCGCCGCATCGACATCATCGCCATGGCGCTCCAGAAACACGGCACCGTCTACGACCTTGAGGAAGCCGAGCTTTGCTACGCGCCGCAGTTCGGCTCCGCCAGGGACCCGGTCAATCTCGGGGGAATGATCGCCGCCAACGTCCTGCACGGTGAGATGCCGGTCGTCCACTGGACCACGGCGGCCACCGGCGAAACCCTCTTTCTCGACGTGCGCGATGGCGGCGAATGGGAGAAGGAGCGCGTCCCGGGGGCGCTCCATATCCCGCTCGACACCCTGCGCTTCCGCCTTGGGGAACTCGCGTCTTTCACCGACATCCGCGTCTACTGTGAATCGGGCCAGCGCGGTTATCTGGCGACCCGCATCCTGAACCAGGCCGGTCTTCCCGCCAGAAATCTTTCCGGAGGGTTGGTGGTGCGGCGTCTCCTTTCCGGGCCTTCTCCGGGGTAAAAGCAGCGGGGCTCCTTGACGGAAGTCAAGAATCGCGTTCTCGTTCCTTGAACCCCGGCGGGCGATCGTTCACTCTTTCCGGAAGGACCCCGACACCTTCCGCAAGCCCATTTTGTTCGACGCCGCACCACAACAGCCAGTTCACTTCTCCCGCCCCGCCCCCGCTTCAGGCGTGGCGGGCCGGTGGCAACTCGGATTTACCGGGTTGTGCCTCTTTTTTCTGATGATCCCGGTGACCGGCGTGGTTCCGGTGCTTCATGAAGTGACGGTCGGGCGCTTTCCGGACCTCTCCCATTTCAAGAAACATCTCTTCATGTCAGCCAACATGATCGGGGCCTTCCTCTTTGCACCGCTCGCCGGATTGCTTTCGGACTGGCTTCGGCAACGGAAATGGTTGATCGCAGGCGCGCTGGTCGTCAACGCCGTCGCCCTTTACCTGATGCGCCTGGAATGGAGCTATTCCGCCTACCTCGGCCTGCGGTTTGTCGAAGGGTGCGCCCATATTGCCTCGCTGAGTCTCCTGCTGACCCTCGGGATGGAGATGGCCCGCGCGGAATCGAGCGGACGGGTGATGGGATTTCTCGGAGCCTCGATGACGCTCGGCGTGGCGGCCGGGGCACCGCTGGGCGGCATCATCGGGCGCGGCGACCCGCTCTCCATCTTTCTTTACGGAAGTTTCCTGATGGCCGCGCTCGCCGTCGTCGCCTCGTGCCTGTTACACGACCGGATGGGAGACCGTTCGCGCTTCACCCTGCTGGAACTGGTCGGGATGTTGAAAAACCAGCGGCTGCTCGCGATTCCCTACCTCTTTACCTTTGTGGACCGGCTCACCGTCGGGTTTGTCGTCTCCACCATGACCTTCTATCTCCGTTCGGAAATGGGTGCCCTCCCGCAACAGATCGGCTGGATCATGGCGCTTTTCATGATTCCCTTTGCCCTGTTGACCTACCCCGCAGGGCGTTTCTCCCAACCGCTCAACAAGCTCAAGCTGATGATCGCCGGGAGCGTGATCTATGGGGTGATCTTCATGGCGATCGGTCTCGCTCCGCTTGGCGCGATTTCGTGGCTCATGCTCGGCGGCGGCGTCGCGGCGGCCTTGATGTTTGCCCCTTCGCTGGTACTGGTCCAGGCGCTTTCGGGTGAACACAATCGCGCCCTGGCGATGAGCGCCTTCAACACCGCCGGTTCGCTCGGTTTCCTGCTGGGGCCGCTCTTCGGGGGAACCATGGTCGGGCTGATCGGCTACCAGGGCGCTTTCCTCGCCACTGGCGCGCTGGAGATCATCTGCGCGCTCCTCTTTGTCGGCTTTGTCCGCCGGGTGCGGGTTTAGAGGCTGTGAAAAAAGTCCTTCAAAGGCCATGTTTCACAGCCTCTTAGCGAACCGTAATCTTCAACGCCCGGGGGCGGAGCAGGGCGGGGGGTGGCTGACCGGTCGGCACCGCGCAGAGCGCTTCGTCCACGCACCCGTCGGGCCGGAAACGCTGGACGACCCATTCGCGGCACCCGGCTTCTTCAAGAGTCTGTGCCATTTCTTCGAGATCGTTGCCGGAGAGGAGCGACGGGTGCCAGGTGGTGCGGACTTCATAGGCGACCCCGGAGGCAAGAAGCATCCCGAAGCTCTCCTGCGCACACCGGCCCTGGTCGATGCCGGTAATCGGCGCATAGCGATCAAACGGAGCCTTGTAATCAAAGCCGACCCAGTCGAGCAGCGGCAGGACCTCGGCCATCCGTTTCGGGTAGGGACCGCCGGTATGCAGGCCGGTCTTGAAACCAAGCCTGCGCACCTCTTTCAACGCGGCGGGAAGGGCGACCTGGTAGGTGGCCTCCCCGCCGCTGAAGACGACGGCATCAAGCAATCCGCGCCGCTTTTCCAGCCACGCGAGCACGCCCTCCCATGCGATGTCGGTACGATGCGCAAACGGGATCAGGTGCGGGTTGTGGCAGTAACGGCAGTTCCACGCGCACCCCTGGCAGAAGACGACGGCGGAGAGTTCCCCCGGCCAGTCGACCAGCGAGAGTTTCTCCAGCCCGCCGACCTGCAACCCGGGCCGCGGAACCGCCGTGGGCAAAACAGCGGGGGAAGGGGATGCCGTCTTCATGGCTTGCGTGGTGGTTTACAAAGCGCAGCGCGCTTCCTGAAAGAATCGGCGCTCCATATGTTCACCCTTCTTGCCGATGTTGAAGCTCGACACCGGGCGATGGTAACCCATCACGCGGGTCCAGACTTCGCACGGCTGGCGTTCGCCCGGCAGGAGCGTGATGGCGGGTTTTGACTTGGCGGGTTCAGTGGTGGTCATCATGGCATTTTTTCTTTTTTTTCGTGGCAGTTTCATCAACAAGCGACTGCCTCTGCGCTTGCCTGTTTTTCCAGCAGGAGGATTTCATCGCACTTGGGACAGAAAGGATGTTCGCCGACCAGGTAGCCATGCTTGGGGCAGATCGAGAAGGTCGGCGTGATCGTGATGTACGGCAGCGCGAATCGCTCCAGCGCCCGCCGCACCAGCTTTTTGCATGCCTCGGCGTCGGAAAGCTGCTGCGCCATATAGAGATGGAGCACCGTCCCGCCTGTATACTTGCATTGCAGCACATCCTGATGTTCGAGTGCTTCGAACGGATCGTCGGTATACCCGGCGGGAAGCTGCGATGAGTTGGTATAATACGGGTTGCTCTCCGTCCCGGCCTGCAAAATGTCGGGCCAGCGGCGGCGGTCCTCCTTGGCGAAGCGGTAGGTGGTCCCTTCCGCCGGGGTCGCCTCCAGATTATACATGTGCCCGGTCTGTTCCTGAATCTCCACCAGCCGCGCCCGCACGTGATCAAGCAGCCGCACCGCAAAGGCATACCCCCATTCGGTCGTGATGTTTTCGCGGTCGTGGGTGAAGTTGCGGATCATCTCGTTGATGCCGTTGACGCCAAGCGTGGAGAAATGGTTGCGCAACTTCCCGAGGTAGCGTTTGGTGAACGGGAAGAGCCCCTGGTCGATCAGGCGCTGGATCACCTTTCGCTTGATCTCAAGGCTGGAGTAGCCAAGGTCGATCAACTGGTCGATCCGCGCCAGCAGCGCTTTTTCATCGCCCCGGTAAAGGTAGCCAAGCCGCGCGCAGTTGATCGTCACCACGCCGATCGAGCCGGTCTGCTCCGCTGATCCGAAGAGCCCGTTTCCGCGCCGGAGCAGTTCGCGCAGGTCGAGTTGAAGGCGGCAGCACATCGAGCGGATCATATTCGGTTTCAACTCCGAGTTGATGAAGTTCTGGAAATACGGGAGGCCGTACTTCGCGGTCATCGCAAAAAGCCGGTTGGCATTTTCGCTATCCCACGGAAAATCGGGCGTGATGTTGTAGGTCGGGATCGGGAAGGTAAAGACCCGGCCCTTGGCATCCCCCTGTGTCATCACTTCGATATACGCCCGGTTGACCATCGCCATCTCCTTTTCCAGGTCGCCATAGGTAAACGGCTGCTCCTTTCCGGCGATGACCGGCACCTGATCGCGCAGATCCTCCGGGCAGGTCCAGTCAAAGGTGAGGTTGGTAAAGGGGGTCTGCGTGCCCCAGCGCGACGGGACGTTCAGGTTATAGATCAGCTCCTGAATACATTGGCGCACCTCCGGGTAAGTCATCCGGTCCTTGGCGATGAAGGGAGCCATATAGGTATCAAACGAAGAAAACGCCTGCGCACCGGCCCATTCGTTTTGCAGCGTGCCGAGAAAGTTGACGATCTGGCCGACTGCCGAGTGGAAATGCCGCGGCGCGGTTGCCTCGACCTTTCCGGGAACCCCGTTGAGCCCTTCCGCCAATAGCGAGCGCAACGACCACCCGGCGCAGTAGCCCGAAAGCATGTCGAGATCATGCACATGCAGGTCGCCCTGCCGGTGGGCTTCGCCGACTTCGGGCGGGTAGATATGGTTGAGCCAGTAGTTGGCCGTCACCTTGCCGGAGATGTTCAGGATCAACCCGCCGAGGCTGTACCCCTGGTTGGCATTGGCGGCGACCCGCCAGTCCTGCTGTGTCAGGTATTCGTTGACGGAAGCCTCGACATCGACCATTGAGTGCGCATCGGCCCGGGCCGTACGCCGTTTTTCACGATAGGCAATATAGGCGCGCGCCGTGGCGATATAGCCTTCTCGCAAGAGCGTCATTTCAACCTCATCCTGAATGGTCTCGATGCCGAACGCCGGAGCCTGCGCGCGCTGGAGGAGTTGCCGGGTCACTTCCGCCGCGAGGCGCTCCGCCTCTTTCACGGCGTATTGCCCCGTGGCCGCACCGGCCCGCTGGAGGGAGTAAGCAATCTTGGTTTCGTCATAGGCAACACGGTCGCTGTTGCGCTTGACGACGGAGGGGTAACGGGATTCTTCCATATATTGTGGGTAGTTCCCGTTAAAGCCACACTATATTGTGGGTTGCATCAAGCCGAACCCCTCCCGAAGTTTGATCTGGGTCAAGCTTTTGCTATTCTTTTCAGCTCATCCAGCCATCGGCGCGCCGCCTCCGGTTCCTCCGGTGTGAGCCGGTGGCCGTTCTCGCTCCAGCGTAGCGTCACTTCCGCTTTCGACTGCTCCAGCAATCCGGCGAGCGCTTCGACCTGCTGCACCGGCACCAGCGGGTCGTGCTTCCCTGCGGCGAGATAGACCGCGGTACCGGCAAGATCGGGCGGCGTTTCCGGCAGGAAGGGTAGCATCGCCCGAAACAGGACCGCACCACGCAACAACCCGGGCGCAAGGAGCAACAGGCTCGCCGCAATGTTCGCACCGTTGGAATAGCCGACCGCAATCACGTTTCGCACGTCAAACCGGTACGCCCGCGCGGCAACGCGGACCCACGCGGCGAGTTCGTGGCTCCTTCGAACGAGATCGTCATGATCAAAGACCCCCTCCGAAAGCCGCCGGAAAAAGCGGGGCATCCCGTTTTCAAGCACTTTCCCGCGCGGGGCGAGCAACGAAGCGCCCGGGGCCAGCAGATGGCCGAGCCCGAGCAGGTCGTCCTCGCTCCCGCCGGTCCCATGCAGCAACAGCAACACGGGGGCGCTCTCCACCGCTTGCCCGGGGACGAAACGGTGGACAAAATCGCCGGGCTGCACCCCGGCCTCCGGTGTGGGGTTATTCATGGTGCGGGGCAGGGGTTGCGAGCGGTTCCAGCCCGGCTTCGATCCTTTCCCGGGCATGTTCCAGAAAGGGAGGGAGCGAGAGCCGCTCCCCGAGCCGGTCGACCGTCTCCCCGTCGGCGGTGAAGCCGGGGCCGTCGGTGGCGATCTCAAAGAGAATGCCGCCGGGGATGCGGAAGTAGAGCGAGCGGAAGTAAAACCGGTCGATCAAACCGGAAGTCCGCACCCGCTTTTCGGCAAGGCGGGCCTCCCAGGCGCGGATCGCCGCGTCATCGGCGACCCGCCACGCGACATGGTGAACCCCTCCGCCGCCGGGTGCCCCGGGCGTGGTCGTTTCGTAAAGGCGAAGCTGTGCCCCGGGTCCGCCCGGGCCGGTCTCAAAGAGCGACGGGTCGTCCGGATGAACGCGAAACCCGAGGGCGTCGCTCAGGAGCGCCCCCGTCGCCCCGGCGTTCGGGACATTGAGGGTCACTTCGCTCAACCCGACGATGGCGGCCTGCCCGGGAATGGGCGAGCCGTTCCATGGGTGAAACGCGCCATTGCCCGCCGCATGCGGTTCGGCGATCAGGCGCAGCGACAGCCCCTCCGGGTCGTGAAACGGCAGGCTGGGGAGCCGGGTCGCCGTCCCGGGTTCGATCGCCCCGCGCCGGACGCCGTTGCGCCCCAGCCATTGCGACCAGAGTTGCAGCGTCGCCTCGTCGCCACGGACGCGGAATGCCGTTTCCGTGACGACCCCGCCGCCCGGCCGCGCCTTCTGGATCGGTTTCCATTCAAAGAAGGTTAGCTCCGTACCGGGCGAGCCGAGTTCGTCCGCATAAAAGAGGTGATAGGCCGAAACGTCGTCCTGATTGACCGTCTTCTTGACCAGCCGCACCCCGAGGATGCCGGTGTAGAAGTCGAGATTGGCCCGGGCATCGCTCGTGATCGCCGAAACATGGTGCAAGCCGCCCAGATGAAGCGTGTTTTGTAAAGATGTCATGATTTTGATTTCGTTAACTTGTCCGCCAGATAGGAATCGAGCGAACCCTTGCCGCCGCCTTTGAGGACCAGCGCCGCAGCCAGCCCGATCGCCAGCAGATGGTATTCGAATCCTTCGCCCGCCTGGGTTCCGCTCCAGTTCATGAAGAAACCGTTATCGAAATGCCCCATGAAGATGGCGACCAGCATCGTCGCCCCGATACCGAACGCGGCGACCCGGGTGAAAACGCCGAGGATCAGCCCGATCGACCCGGCGAATTCCGCCGCGATCGCCAGCAGCGCAAAGACGAGCGGAATCTGCAACTGCCCGGTGAAGAACCCAAGCGTATTGCTCAAACCCCCGCCGCCAAACCAGCCAAGGACCTTCTGCGCGCCATGGGGAAACATCACCACGCCGAGCGTCAGCCGGAGCAGCAGGGTGGAAACGGTGGAATCGGTTTTGAGGATGGTTTGAAGTGCTTTCATAAAAAGGTGGTTGGTAACGGAAGAAAGCCTACCAGCGGTTTCGGCCCGGGGATAATGCTCGCTTGTTGCCACCGCTATGCGTTTTAATTATAACGTCCATTGACCGAGCCGTTTTTCCTTCATGATCAGCCGCCTTCGTTCCTTTCTCGTGGTCCTCAAGGAGGGCAGCCTCAACCGTGCCGCCGCACGCCTGCGGATGTCGCAACCGGCCCTCTCGCGGCAGATCCAGGCGCTGGAGAACGAAGTCGGCGGCCGGTTGCTGGAGCGCTCCACCGCAGGCGTGCGCCCCACCGACGCCGGGCACCTCCTCGCGCGTCGTGCCGAGACGTTGATCGCCGACTACGAAGCCGCCTTTGCCGAAGCGCGCCGCCTCGCCCAGGGGGAGAAGAGCGAACTGCGGATCGGCTACCTCGCTTCCACCGCGCAAAGCCTGCTCGATCCCGCGCTCATCGCCTTCCGCAAACGGCACCCGGAGGTCAAGGTACGGCTGCTTGACCTTTCACCCGGGGAACAGATCGACGCCCTGCGCCGCGGCGAGATCGACATCGCCCTCATCGGACAGGAAGGGGAAATCGCGAGCCACGATTTTTACACCCGCAAGCTGATCACCCTGCCTGTGATCGCGATCCTCCCCGCCGCCCATCCGCTGGCATCGCGAAGGGAGATCAACCTGGACGAACTGAGCGCGGAACGCTTTGTCAGCGCGCCTGAAGACGACATGCCCGGTCGCGACCGGTGGGTCGCCCGGCTTTGCCGCAAGGCGGGGTTTCACGCCCGGTTCACCCACCCGGCCAAGAGCCTCCAGCAGAAGCTTTCGCTCATCGCCAACGAAAACGCCGTCACCCTGGAACCGGCCTACCTGCGCCACTTCCCGACGGCGGGCGTCAGCATGGTGGCGCTGGCCGACCCTGGCGCGACGTGGGATTTCCTCGTCGTCTGGCAACGGGGCCGCACCGCCGGACCGACGCACGCCCTCCTGGAAGCCCTCTCCGCCGCAGCCGCCCGGTCGTGCGCGGCGGCGGAAGGCATCGCTTCATAACAGACTTTCCTTCTGCCCAAGGATGTTCAAAAATGTTTCGGCTTTTTTGCATGAACAGACTCTCCACCTCCTTTGATCTCCGGTTTCTGAAAGAAGCCGATGTTGACTTTGTCATCGTCAGCGATTCCCACGACTGCCCGCCCAATCATGCCGCCGTCGGTGAATTTCCCTCGCGGGCAAAGCAGCGGACGCGGGCCGATGCCGCCTTTCGCGCCGCAGCCGGCATGGGAGCGCGTTACCTCTTTCATCTCGGCGACCTGGTGCAACTCTATCCCGGAGCCCCCGGGTTTGAGGTGGCTTTCGAGAGAGCCCTGGTGCGAATGGAGAAGAGCGGGTTCTCGCCGTGCGTGTTGGTCCCGGGCAATCACGATGTCGGCGACAAGCCCGACGCCACCATGCCGACGCACCCGGTCACCGACGAAGCGCTCGCCTTTTTTCACCACCGCTTCGGCCCGTCGTACCGGAGCATCGACGCGGGCAAAGTGGTTTTCATCACGCTCAATTCCCAAGTGATGGGGAGCGGCCTTGCAGAGGAAGCCCGGCAGCACGCCTGGCTGGTGAAGGAACTGGGACGCCACCGCGGACGGCGGATCATCGTGCTCCTGCACCTGCCGCCTTACATCAAGGAAAGCGGCGAACCGGCGACGGGGCATTACGACAACCTCGACCGCCCCAGCCGCCGCGCGCTGCTCGCGCTGCTGGAAAAGGCGGGGGTCGCGCTGCTGGTCGCCGGGCATGTACACCACCGGTTTGAAAACCGGTTCGGCGGGGTGCGCCTCGTCACCGCGCCTTCCCCGGCGTTTACCCGGCCCGGTTACGGCCATCTTTTCGCTTCGCCGCCCCGTTCGGAACGGGGTCGCGACGACCGCCCGAAGCTCGGTTTTCTCTACGGCCGCGTCCGGAAAGAGCGGCTCGATCTCCATTTCCTGAGGACCGACGGCGCGCAGCAGACCGTGGCCGACGCCCCTTCCACCGTCGTCACCCCGCTCGCGGGCGATCTCGCCCGTTCGCCTCTCGGGATCGATCTCCTGAGCCCGCTCTCCAACAGTTGCGAACTGCCCGCCGTCTTCCCGGCGATCATCCGCCAGCCCGCGCGCAACGACTACCCGCTGCTGGCGTGCGAGGAGCTTGGCATCGGGCAACTCCGCGTGACCGTGGAAGATTTACGCGACCCGGGGCAGCGGATGGCGCTGGAACGCCTTCGTTCGCTCGGCGTGCGCATCGTCGCCTGGCAACTCGCTTGCGAAGAGGCGCTGGAGGAGGCGGCGGAGACGATCCCATGGGAACTGGTTGATGAATGGGGCCTCTGCCTGCCGGGCGGCGTCCTGACCCGGGAGATCGTCGCCTACGCCCGAAAACTCGGGGAGCGGGGCCTCCCCGTCTCGTGGTCGCCGGTCTTTCCCTTTGAACCGGCTTCGGGCAAGCAGCACCCCCGGCCGCGAATGGCGTTCCGTTGTGAGGAGATCGCTCCCTTCCTCGACCTCGCCGCCGGTGCGGGCCTCACCGTCAGCCGCCTGGTCGTCGTGCCGCAGGCCGCCGGGAAAGCCGCATCAGCCTTCCCGCAACTCGGGCTAGACGTTCTGCTGCACCTGGGCGAAGGGAGCGAACCGTTGGCCGACCGGGTGGCGTCGCTCCTTCTTCAGGCCGCCTGTTTTCCCGGTCTGCGCATCTACCTCGGCCCGCTGGTGGAACTCGACCGGACGATGGATTGCTACTCGGGCCTCCTCGACCCGTTGCAGAACCCGACCCCGCTTTTCCACGTGGCGCGGATGCTCAATGCCATCCTCTTCAGCGACGACGCGGCGGCAGAGGCCATCAGTCCGTTCCGCGTTCGTTCCGCAAGCGGCAAGGAATGGCGCTACATCCCCCGCGGAGCCGAAGCCCCGGATGCCGCAGGGGCAACCCTCTACCGCCTCCAGAGCGGGAGCGTGGAAACGATGGCGGGGGCCGACACCCTCTACGCCGGGGAACCGCTCCTGATCGAAACCACCTCCGACCCTCTTTCATGAAAGACATCGCCCATCCTGACAAAGCGTTTCAACACGGCCGCTTCTCCTCCGCCATCGAATGCGACGGCTGGCTCCACATCAGCGGGCAGGGCCCGCTCGACATGAAGACCGGCCAGCGCGTCGCCGGTACCATTGAGGAGGAGACACAGCTCACCCTGGAGCACATCGAAAAGATCCTCCACGCCGCAGGGTATCAGAAGTCGGACATCGTCAAATGCACCTGCTACCTGCGCGACATGGACGACTTCGACGGTTTTAACCGCCAGTACGCCGCTTTCTTCAACGAACCGCTTCCCGCCCGAACCACCGTCGGCGCAGTGCTGATGAAGGGCATCCGCGTCGAAATCGACGCCATCGCCCGCCGCAGAAACGTCGCTTCATGATTTTGATTTCATGAAATAAGAAATACCGAGGGATTGAGGCCCGGAGGCGAAAAAACGTCACCCTCCAACGTTTGGCGCGGGAGCGCCTTGGAGGGCGGGCCTCCGCGCCCGCCGCGGGGTTTGATGTCGCCGGGAGAGAACAGGTGTACCAGATCCAATGCCCCAATCGATGCGGAGATCGACCCCAAGGGACGCAGCGTTGGCTCTAGGCCGTGTCTACGAATTTAAGTGAAAGGCGACTAAAAGCCGCTTTTTGGCCAAAAATGGGTTTCCTCGGGCGTCCGAATCTCGATTCGGCCTTCCTCGAAAGCCCCATTTTTGACTCAAAAATCGTTCTTTTATTCATCCTTCAAAATTCGTGGACACAACCTAAAGTCCTTCCTGCAACTCACGAATCTCCCGAATGATCCGTGAAAGCTTTTCCCCGTTGGGGGTCAGCCCATACTCCACCCGCGTCACCGGCCCGGGGAATTCCTTTCGCGAGATCATGCCAAAGTCGAGCAGCTTGCGGAGCCGTTCCATGAGCACCTTTTTCGAGATGCCGGGGATATAGCGTTCCAGTTCGCCGGGGCGGTGGACCCCTTCGCCGATCGCCGCCATCACCCCCGCCGACCATTTGCACCCGATGACATCCTCCAGCCGATGGTAGGCGGAGCGTTCCGCCAACGTCAGGTATCGCTTTTTCTGGGTCATGAAACAGGGATCATGGACCGGTTGGCCGCTCCAGGTCAACCCGGTTACCATTTTGTGCCCTGTTGAACGCTTTGGCCCCTTCCGCGATGGTTGCTCCACGGCAACGCGGCGTCTCCACGTTGCCGGTAAAAAACCATCAGCGAAAGATTATGAAAACCAAAGCCATCTTCTACCATGCCGGATGTCCCGTCTGCGTCGACGCGGAACAGAACATCGCCTATGCGCTCAACCCGGAGCGTTTTGACCTCGAAGTCGTCCATCTGGGCGAGCAGCCCGCGCGGCTGGCCGACGCCGAAAAGGTCGGCGTCAAGTCAGTCCCCGCGCTGGTCCTTGACACCCAGGTCTACCACATCAACCACGGTGCCGATCTCTCAGCGCTGAAAGGTTAGGCTGGCCTAAGAGGCTGTGAAAAAATGAATTTTAATGGCCTCGGAGTGTCTATTTTTAGCCTATAACGAAATTCCGACGACCGCCTGTATTCAGGGAATACAGAAGGAAGGAGGAATGCAGTTAGAGGCAAAAAGAGGCGCTCCATGGCCTTTGAAGGACTTTTTCACAGCCTCTAAGCCCTTGAAACAGCAGCTTCCGGCAAGTCGCCTCAGGAGTCTCTCTCCCGCTTCTGCCGGAAGCCTTTTTTCCCCAGGAACGCCAGCAGGGCGGCCACGCCGACCAGCGCGAGCGACGACGGCTCGGGGATCGCCTGATCTGACGGTATAGGGATCGTCGGGGGTGATCCGGATTCGCGTCATGAAAAAGATTAAAACCTCCACCCGATGCTGCCCGAGACCATCTGGCTCGTGAAGTCATCGCGGGCGAAGTCGGCGTTGTAGAAGCAGGAAACACTCCAACGCTCGCCGAATTGTGCCGTCACCCCGGCTCCTGCAAAGACGCTGTCGCGGTCGCCGGGAGAGGTCGCGGTCGTGAAACCGCCCGCCGCGCCGCCGTCGAGCGCGGCATGGAGGTCGCGCGAACCGTGGAGGTATTCGTGCTGCCAGAACGCCCGCGCTTCGGGGATGATCACGATGTTTTCGCCCGCCTGCCAGAGCCACGCGACCCGCCCGCCGAGCTGCGTGCGCAGGCTGTGGACGCGTTGCCGGTCGACCTGCAGGTTCAGGCTCCGGGCCCCGGTTTCCGTGAACGAATCAAGCCCGGTGTAAAGGTATTGCCCGGCGACAATCGGTTCGAAGAGGAAGTAGCCTGCCTTGAACGTGTAGCCAAGATCGAGGTAGGCGTTGAATTGTCCTCCCTGGAGTTTGCCGACGGCTTGCCGGTCGATGTTGCCGAAGGCGATCGGCCGTCGCACGTCGTAGTCGGTATAGACCCCGCCGACGACCGCGTTGGAGTAGAAGCCGCCCTTTTGCCAGGTGGCATAAACCCCGCCGATGGCGCTGTCGAGCGCGCTCCGCCCGCCGCCGTCGTACTTCGCCCGCACGCCCTGATAGCCGCCGTAAAGACCGGTGAGAAAGGTCTCGCTCCAGCGGTAGTCGACCCCTGTCAGAATGCCGCCGCTCCGGTAACGGTGGTTGGGAACCTGGGCGGTGTGGGTGATCCGCGAAAAAATGCCATTCCCCTGCACCCAGAGACCCCAGCGGTTTTCAGGAGCCGGGACGAGGATCGTGTCGCCGCCGTGGAGTTCTTTGACGTTCTTGCCGCTTTCGACAAACACCAGCGGTTCGCCAAGACCGATGGCCTGAAAACCGCGCCCGCCGACCCGGGTCGCTCCAAACCGCTGGGAGAGCATCTGGTTCCGGGCGTTGGCCTGCTCAATGGAGATGTTGGGGAGCGTCTGGTAAAATGCGGGCGACATTTGCAGAAATGCGCTGGAATACGCCTCCTCGGGAAGGCGATCAAGGGCGATGCTGACGGTCTCCCGGTCGTCGCCCCGCGCGGAGATGAAGCCGTCGAGCGCTCCGGCGAGACTCCGTTCATTGGCGTTTCCGGCGACCAGCGTGTAGCTGCGCGGCGCGATCAGGAGCGAACCGACGCCATCTTCCTTGAGGAAACGGCCCCGGAGCCGGTCGGGATCAGGCACGACGACCTGCGAAAAGCCGCCCCGGATCTCACCCGCCTGTAAAAAAGGAATTTCTTCGCCATAGGTCAACCGGTGGTCGCCGAAGTTGAGTGCCTCCAGCGTTCCGGCCAGTCGCGCCGTTCCGGTGACCAGCAGCCGGTCGAAAAGGGTGGGGGAGGCGACCTCGATCTGCAACGTGCCATCTTCAGGCTGGAGGTAGGAGCCGTCGATGGCGAGAAGCCCGGGAGAATGACCCGGGGCGACGGTCCCGTGGTTGATGACGCTGGCGATGATCGTACCATTCCCGCCCAGGATCGAGTTGACGTAAAGGGTCAGCGGCCCGTTGGAAGCGATGGTGTTGTTGTTCAGCAGCAGCGAGCCTTCCTGAATGGAAATCCCCCCTCCGGCGTAGATAGGGTTGCTGGTGACGAGGCTTCCCGGTCCACTTTTAATGATGGTATTGGAAGTGGTCAGGAGACCGCCCGCGAGGGTGGCAATGCCGGAACCGACGTTCAACTCCCCGCTGGTGACGGTCAGCGTGTTGAAGATTTGCAGGATGGAGGCGGGGTTGAAGATCAGGCTGTTGATGATGTTGCTTTCCGTCGCGCTCCCGGTGATGACGGAGCCGTTCACCAGAAAGTCAGCCATGGTCGGGATGCCGACCGGCGCACTGTTCTGAAGGACCGGGCCGGAGATCACGCCGCCGTTGTAAAGGCTCAGGAAGAGGGTGCTTCCGTCTTCACTAAGCAGGAAGGTGGCGTTGACGGGGGAGATGCCGCTGTAACTCAGGAGGCTCAGATCCCAGCCGCCCGCCAGCCCGTCGATCAGTTCATAGGTGCCGTTGGAGAGATGGGTGTTGTTGAAAACAAACTCCGTGGCGGCGTTAAGCTGCCCAAGGCCGTCGGCCACGGTGAGGTGATCGCGCGCGCCGTCCTCGAAGTCGAAGAGCAGTCGTCCGCCGTTGAGTTCCAGCCCCCCGAGCGTGAGGCTCACTGCGGCGTCGCCACCGGGCGAAAAAGCGCCGTCGCCTTCCAGCCGCAGCCGGGAGCGGGCGAGATCGCCCGAAGCGAGCGTGCCTTCCAGCACGGTCGTCGCGCCGGTATGCTGAAGGCTGCCGGTGAGGTGGAGGGTGCCTTCGCCCTGTTTGACCAGTTCGCCGGTCCCGTGGATGTCACCGGTTGCCGTCAGGGTGGTGCCGGAGGCGGTTTCGAGGATGGCGACGGTGTGGGTGGTGAGGTCGCGCCCCGTCTCAAAGGTCGCCGTCGTACGGAGAAGGCCGCTGTAAAAGACGAGCGCGCCCGCAGGATCGCCCAGGCTGGCGTCGGCGGCGATCTCGATGGTTCCGGCGGTGATCGTGGTCTCTCCTGCAAACGTATTGTCGGCAGCAAGAACCAGGGTGCCGCCGCCGGTTTTGTTGATGCCGCCCTCGCCGGTGATGACCGTGGAGAGGGTGGCCGTGACATCGGGGTCGAGCCGGAACTCGGTGGCGGCATCGTCGAGGATCAGCGCCCCCCCGGCGTCGAGCAGGTGATAACCGTCCGTGGCAAACTGCAACCCGGCAATCTTCAGGTGCTCGGCGATTTCCACGTCGCCTCCCGCAGCACCGCTGAAAACGGCGGTCAGGTCGTCCCACGCCACGGCGACATTGCCGTTTTCATTGGTCCAGTTGGCGGTCGTGGCGTCCCAGGTGCCGCTGCCGCCGTGGACGACGCCGTCCGGCGTGGTGGTGGTCCCGTTCCAGAATTGCAACCCGGTGTAGTCGACCCGCAGGACGACCCGGTTTGCCTCGCTGGTGTCGATGGAGAGATTGTAACCGGCAGGGGCCAGACCAAACCCGATGCCATGGTCTGTCAACTGGTCGCCATACCCGAAAAGCTGATAGACGCCGGTGGTGAAATCGTCGGTGGTGGAAAGGTTCAGAACGCCGTCGAGGGTCACATTGCCCAGGGCGGTGACCTGATCGTTGGGGCCATCGGGAGCGCCGAGGTCAAAGTTCACCTGCGAGGTCGCGTTCAGGACGAGGTTGACCACCGTAAAGTTTCCCGCCGGGTCCCCCGGGGAAAAGATGCCTCCGTTCTCAACGACGACATCGCCATCGACATTTCCCGAGCCGAGAAGGGTGGCTCCGGCGTTGACGGTGACGGTGGAACTGGCAAACAGGCCGTTGATCCTGAGCGCCCCGCCGTCGATTTCCGTTGCTCCGGTAAAGGTCTGGTCGGCACTGAACGTGAGCATCCCGTTGCCGAGCTTGGTGAACGTGCCGCCGCCGCTGATCTCCCCGTCGTAGTCGAAATCGTTGGAACGGCTGAAGATCAGCGCCGCCTGGTTGACGATGTCGCCCGCGACGCTCCCGGTCGTCCCGCCATTGCCGAGTTGCAGCGTTCCGGCCTCAATGGTGGTGACGCCGGTATAGGTCTGGTCTTTGGTCAGCGTGAGTTTACCGGTCCCTTTCTGGGTGAGCGTGCCGGAACCGCTGATCACGTCGTCATAAAGAAGCGCATTGGAGCGGTTGAAGACGAGCGCGGCTTCGTTGGCAATGTCGTCGTTGATGCTCCCGGTGGTCCCGCCATTGCCGACCTGCAAGGTGCCTTCCTCAATCGTCCACGGGGTGGTCTGATGGGCGGCACCGAGGAGGGTCCAGGTGCTCGTTCCGGTTTTTTCAAACAAGGCGAAACCTTGAAACTGGAACGGCTGCCCCCCGACATTGGAGAGGTCGAAGGTGGCATCGGTATCGCCCCCGAGCCGCAGGATGTTGTCGGAACCTTCGGAGATGACGCTGCCGCCAAAGGAACTCCCCGCCCGGATTTCGACCGCATTGTCGTCGCCGGTCAAGAGGACGGCCGCCGGACCGGGGCCGTTGATGGCTCCCTTGTTGACGAGGGTCGTCCCGTCGCTTTCCACAAGAACGCCGTAGCCTCCTGCGCCGGGAAATTGAGCCGCACCGGCGCCTCCGTGACCGCCGTTGATGGTCCCCTCATTGATCAGGCTCCCGCCAACGCCTCCGGCGATAAAGGTCACCCCGTTTCCTCCGGAGCCGCCGTTGGTCCCGAAAGTAACGGCCGCTCCTCCGCCGGTGCCGCCCTCGATGGTTCCTTTGTTGACGATATCGGTGCCATAGACGGCGATACCATCGCCGCCCCGCCCGCCGACGGAGCCGTAGGTGGCGGCCCCGCCGCCGATGCCGCCGTTGATAGTGGCGGCGTTCTCAATCCGTCCGCCATTGGCAAGCACCCCTGCGCCACCGTCGCCACCGAGTCCGCCGGTTCCCCCGTTTCCACCGGCCACGGTACCGCCCGCTTCATTCCGGAACGTTCCGCCATTGTAAATGAACAGGGCCGCGCCTCCGCCGCCACCGACTGAGGAGGAACCCCCGCCGCCACGGCCTCCTGAAAGGGAACCGTTGAGATTATTGACGACGGTTCCATGGCCCATCAGGAGCAGACCGGCCCCGCCTCCTCCGCCTCCCGCACCGGCGCTGCTCGTCCCTCCGTCGCCGCCATGGACCATGAATCCGCTGATGCTGAAGGTTGTTTCGACATCACTCAACAGGATGAGCGCCGCACCGCCGCCGCCTCCGCCCCCGTTGCCACCGCCGGAGGTGGGGGTATCGCCCGGCAGTCCGTTGTCGCCCGGTGTGCCGTTGGAACCGATGATGTCGGCGACGGCAGAGAATTCGCCGGACCCGGCGACGTATTGTTCGCCCATTCCACCGCCGCCGCCTGTGCCTCCGGTGCCGGTATAGCCGCCCCCGCCGCCACCACCGCCCCCGCCGGTCAGGCTTTCCACGGTGAGCACGCCGCCCCCGGGACCTCCCAAACCGCCGGGCGCGACATTGCTTTCGCCATTTCCACCATTCTGGGCATCGGAGCCTGTCATCGCTCCCGCTCCTCCGCTTCCCCCCGCGCTCCCTCCCAGAGGAGTGCCTCCCTGGCCGCCTCCGCCCCCGGCGACCCCTCCATTGTCACCGGCCTTTCCGCCGCCTCCGCCGCCGCGCTCGAGTTGGGCATGGGAGGGTACGGGGGTGAAAAGCGCCAGGAGAAAAAGGGCGGGTAAGGAGAGAAGAGCCGTCCGGATAGCTGGCACGACGACGGGTGAAACCACGGTCTTCGTGTTCATGGAAAAAAAGTAAAACCCAATCAAAGAGGGTGAGTCAAAGATTGGTTTTCACTTTTTCCTTGACCGGGAGATGGGGGAAACCCGGATTGCTCCTCCCGGGGGGGGAGGCTTTCTGGAAGGAGGGGAAACAAACAGAGCCGTATGGAAGGCCTCTTTCAGACAGGGTTTTCTCAAAACGCCCGCCCGACGAGGCACCCTCGCATCCGGCTCTTTCTTCTTCAACGGCTGGGCGGCGCGCTTTTTTTCTTTCAGGAGACGCTTTGGATCACGTCACCCGCGCCGGGCCGTTTCGTTGATCCGCCCTTACTTCGCGTAGGTCGAAGAAGGAGGCAACGTGGTGCTCGTCTGGGTCGTGGCCGTGCGGCTGGCGCAGGCGCCGAGACCGACGAGAACGATTCCAGCGGCAATGATGGCGATAGTCTTGAACATAATGGATGAATTCCTGATTCAGGTTGGTTGATCAACGGCGGGAGCCACCCTCCTCCTGAAGCATTTTGCAAAAAGCCTCCGGCGACGAAACAAACTTCCACCGCAAGCTCTCATCATAGAGCTGGTTGCCGGGCAAAAGGCAATCTCTTATTTCGTTTCCACGAAGACGCAGAGTCGCCTTGGAAGCGTTTTTTCTTTGACGCCGCGCTTGTCACCGTCTCCGCCGGTCCATAGGGTGGCGCTCTCCCCCTTGCGCTTTCTCTTCTTTTATAATGAATGCACCTGCATCCTCCAGCCTCTCCCACCGCATCCTTGCGCTTTTGACCGAGGCTGACTACCAGCCGCTCGACGACGTCGGGCTTTCAAAGAAACTCGGCATCAAGAGCGACGACCGGAGCAAAGTCCGCCGCGCGCTGCGGGAACTTGAGGAACGCGGCGCGATCGCGAGGGTCCGCCGGGATCGCTACGTCCTGCCCGAAGAGGCCGAACTGGTCACCGGCATCATCCAGATCCACCCGAGCGGCAATGCCCACCTTTTGAGCCAGCGGCCCGGCCAGCCCGACCTCTACATCAGCGCGGAAAATACGTGGACCGCCATGCCGGGCGATACCGTACTGGCGCGCATTCACCATGTCGGCCGCCCCTCCGCAATACGGCGAAAGGCGGCTCCCGCCGGGCAGCCCGAAGGCCGCGTGATCCGCATCCTCAAACGCGCGCACGACACCATGGTCGGCACGCTCCAGCGGAGCAAAAAGTTTCACTACGTCATCCCGGACGATCCCCGCTTCAACCGCAACTTTTACGTTCGCCCGTCGCAATCGCCGCTGCCGAAGCCGCCGGAGGTCGGCGACAAGGTGGTGGTGCGGCTCGATGAATGGGAATCGCGCCACATCAACCCGGAGGGGGAGATCGTCGAAGTGCTCGGCGCGGCCTCCGACCCCGGGGTCGACATGCTTTCCATCATCCGGAAGTTCCATCTTCCCGTCGAGTTTCCCGAGGAGGTGATCCGGCAGGCCGAAGCGCTCAACGCCCGCGTCTCCCCGGCGGAACTCCGCAGGCGGGAAGACCTCCGCGCCGAATTGATCTACACGATTGACCCCGACGACGCGCGCGATTTTGACGACGCCGTCCAGGTGGAAAAAACCGCGAACGGCTGGCGGCTCGGCGTCCATATCGCGGATGTTTCCCACTACGTCACCCCCGGGAGCCACCTCGACAAGGAGGCATCGCTGCGGGGCAACAGCGTCTACCTGCCCGACCGGGTCATCCCGATGCTTCCCGAGCGCCTCAGCAACGGCGTCTGTTCGCTCAAACCGAAGGTGGAACGGCTGACCCGCTCGGTCTTCATTGAGTTTTCCAGGGACGGGAAGATGAAAAAGGCCCGTTTTTCGCGAAGCGTCATCCGGAGCGTCGCCCGGCTCACCTACCGGCAGGCGTTCGCCCTCCTGAGCGGCAAAACGCCCGAACCGCTGCCGGTGACCGTACCGGACCGGACCGAGGAGATCCCCCCCGAGGTGGCGGAAAACATCCACCAGGCATGGGAGCTTGCCTCGCTTCTGCGCAAGAACCGTTTTGCGGCCGGCTCGCTGGATCTCGACTTCCCGGAAGTCAAGGTCTGGCTCGACCGGGAAGGGGTGCCTGTCCGCCTGGAAAAGATCGAAAACGATATTTCCCATCAGTTGATCGAGGAATTCATGCTCGCGGCCAACGAAGCCGTTGCGCGCGAGACCAGAAACCGCCAGTTTCCCTCCGTCTACCGTATCCATGAAGATCCGGACCCGGAAAAGCTCGCCGAGTTTCGGGAACTGGCGGCCCACTACGGCTTCAAGGCGGGCGACCTCACTCACCGGGCGGAGGTCCAGCGGCTTCTGGTGAAGATCAAGGCCAGCCACGAGGAGTATAGCCTGAAGATCGCCTTCCTGCGCAGCCTCAAGCGGGCCACCTACGCCGGGGAACCGCTGGGGCACTATGGGCTGGCCAAGGTCAACTACACCCATTTTACCAGCCCGATCCGGAGGTATGCCGATCTCGTGGTCCACCGCGTCATCGACCAGATCGAAGGCAAACGCCAGAAGCTCGCCGCTGCGGCCATTCCCGACATCGCCGCCCACCTTTCGCGCACCGAACGTAACGCCGAAGAGGCGGAGCGCGAAGCGGTCAAACTCAAGAAGATCGAGTTCTTCATGCTCGCGGCCGAGCGGCAGGAGCGCTTTGAGGCGGTCGTCACCGAAGTGCGCAACTATGGGCTCTTTGTGGAACTGCCGGAGTTTCTCGTCTCCGGGCTCATCCATGTCTCCTCGCTCGCGGGCGATTTTTATACCTTCGACCCGATACGCCACCGGTTCATCGGGCGGCAGAAACGGGAAACCTTCAACGCCGGGGATCGCCTTCAGGTCGCGGTCGTCAAGGTTGACATCTATAAACAGCAGATCGACTTCGAGCCGGTTGCCATCCTGGCGCAGAGCGGTTCCGGCGAAAAAGCGAAGGGAGGCCGGAAGACGGATCGCGACAAGTCGCAAGCGAAGGGAACCCGCAGCAAGGGCAAACCCCAAAAAGCCGCCCCTTCCCGGGAAAAGAAAAACGCGAAAGGCAAGGGGAACGAGAATGAACCTGCCCGCAAAACCAAACAGAAACCGGTAAAGAAGCCGTTCGCCAAGGCCGCCAAGGCTCCCAAACCGGCCGGGCGGCGCAAGAGGTAACAAGAGGAAACCTCTCTCTCCCTGCGGCGGCTACTCCGCAGGAGACTCCGGCGGAGGGGGAGCGAAATCGCGGATGTCGCGAGCGCCGTTGCTTTCCAGGATGGCCCTGGCGATCGCCCCCTTGCGACCGGCTTCGACGATCAGCAGCGTCCGGGCTCCCTTGCCGGTGACGCCTTCCATCTTGGTGGAGACGCTCAGGCTTTCCAGGAGCGACCAACCGATGTTTTCGGTGCTCGTGGCGCCGCTGCTCCAGGTGTTGAGCGAAGAGGGGTGGCTTTCGAGCCCCGCCTGGTCGGCCACAAAGAGCTTTTCAGGAGTGCCGTCCGGTCCCCGCCTCCTGCTTTCCCCTTCGTCGCGGCGGGCTGCGAAAAGCGCTTCCACGTAGCGCGCCGGGGTGGTGGTGACTTCCGTAAAGCCGCGCAGCCTCAGTTCGCTGGCGGCTCCATCGGCTTGATTGGCAGTGGTAAAAAGTGCGGCGAGTTTGCTCATTTTCTTTGGGATGGGGAGGGTTTTGGATGAGTCGGCTCTCATCTCATGCTACGCCTTCGAACACCGCCGCGAGCTTCTTTTTTGGCCCGGGGCAGGCTCTTGACCGCCCCACCCCGGACCAAAGATCGGGCATTATATTTCCGATTTCGGCTCGTTCTCCATCGGGCGGAACGGCTGGTGCAGCGGCGACGGCGTCGCCTGCGAACCCGGCGTGGTGTTCAACCCGGGCGAAGGTGCGGGCACCCCTTGCTTGGGCAGAAGCGGGCCTTCCCCGACCGGCGGCGCTTCGAGCGCCTTTTCGTCGATGCCGACCTTGCTCCCCAGCTTCTTGGCTTCAGCCAAGTGGTGGCCGGTGGTGGCCAACATCCTGTCTGCGAGGCTGCGGATCTCCCGGTCCTGAATCCCCGCCAGCGACTGCTGCAACTGCGACTGCCGGGCCTGGCCGTCGTTGAAGAGCGTCATCACCAGCGCGGTGTCAAACTCCTTGCCTTCCTGCTTGGAAAGGCGGTTGAGTTCCTCGGTCGGCAGCTTGAGCTGGTCCATCGGGATGAGGATATGCTTTTTCTGGGCGAGTTCCATCAATTCCTTGTTGGCCTTGATCGACTCGTCCACCAGCTTGTCCCCATATTTTCTGACATCCGACGTGCTCCCCTTCTGAATCCCGAGCAGCCCCAACAAGGTTCCTTCCAGATTCTTTTCGACCGCCTGCTGGATGAACTGGATATCCTGATGGTTGAGGGCGGCGGTCTCCTTCGCCTCGCCCGGCGCGGTGAAGGCTTCCGTTGTTCCCGGTGCGGCGACGCCCGGCGTCTGGCTGCTTTCGCTCTGCTGTCCCGTATGGCTGGCGGCCTGAAGGCCCGTCGATGACATGCCCAGGGCGATCAGCCCCGTGCAGACCGGATAGTAGATTTTCGATAACTTCATGGATCTTCCTCCTCGTTACAATCAATCGCTGGCGGAAGCGGTACCCGGCACTCTGGAGGCGACGTACCCCGTTCCTCGATCAGCGGTTTCACAACGAGGGTTTCGGACCAGCCGGTACTTTTAGCCGGGTAGCGCGCCCCATGGGAAATGGCCCAAAAAAACGACGCGAAAGGGGACCGCTGCCGGCGGGAGCGCCGAATCCTCCGCCAATGCCGTGAACCATTCCATCCCAGGCAGTTAGGAAGGGCGGCGCCAAGGTTCGTGGTTGACGCCATGGGGGAACTCCCGTAAGGGAAAGAGATTCTATGTCGCATACATCAACGCGCAGCGTTACCGAAGAAATCGAAGAACTGGAGCGGCAGCTTGCCGACCTTAGGCACCGTTCCCTGCTGGAGCTGAAGGTGAAGCTCGGGGAAGCGCGGCACACCGTCGCCCTGCTGGAGAGAAAGATCCAGGAATTGACCCAGGAACCCGGGAAGACGCCCGAGGCCGCCATCGCCGCAGCCGAAGGCCCGCAATCCCCTGCGCCGCAGCGCCGCAGCCGGGTCAGCGTGACCATTGAACAGGTCGTCGAAGCGATCCGCGAAGGGGCAACCAACTACCGGCAGATCGCCCGGGAACTCGGGTGTTCGCCGATCACCGTGGCAAAGAAGGTGGAAACCGAAGGAAAAGCGGCGGGCATCCGCAGTTCCGGTCAGAAGGGGTCGTTCAAGCTCTTCTTGAAATAGCCCATCCCGTCTTTACCCGTTTTATCCGCAACATCTTTACCCGCGTTTCCTGCTTGCCCAAAGGCTGGAGCGCGTTTAGGATGGGCACCATCGTGTTGAATCGGACAAGCCAGCCTTATCGCTTCATCAGGAACATCACCTCCATGGTGTTGTTGCTCGCTGCGCTGGTCTTCTTTCATCATTGTTCGCTGGTCAATCTGTTTGCCGAGCCGGTCCACGAAAGCTGTTGCGCGACGTCCGCTACCGGACCGGGGACCCCGATGTCCAATACGGTGGAATGTTGCCATTCCGCACGGGTTCTCCTGCCGGACACGCTGAAGGCGGTCACTTCAGCCGAAACCTCCCTGCTCAAGACCTTCTTCAAGACGCTTCCCGTCTTTTTTCAGGCCGGATGGAGGTCGGACCTCGCCGACGCCTCCCCGAGCTTTGCGCCGGTCTTGCCGGATGCCTGGACTTTCACCGAAAAGGTGCTCCAGAAGAGCCTCGGGACCCATGCTCCCCCGCGCGTCGGATGATCCTTTCCGCACGTCGCGTCGCTCCTTCCTTTTCTTCATCCGGACGGAAGTGCTCCAACGGGAGCTGTTAGCTATTGTTCCCGACTCAAGAGCGGCATCGACGGGGTGTAAAGCCCCTTTTTTTCAGAGCCGGAGCGCTTCCTGACTGACCGTTTCCATTTATGTACAAAAAGATTTTCGCATCGCTTCTCTCTCTCGGCATCGGTATCGGCTTTCTTCAAGCCAATGAGGTGCCCAAAGACTACCCGCTCAAAAACTGTCCCGTCTCGGGCAAGCCGCTCGGCTCCGGGGGCATGGTGCCGTACAAGATGACCCACAAGGGCGTCGATGTCTGGCTCTGTTGCAGTCATTGCGACAAACGCTTCCTCAAGGATGCCGACAAACATGTCCGCGCGGTCCAGGAAGCCGCCGCCGCAAAGGCGGACTGATCGCCAACCTGGAGACGATACCAGACCCTGACGGTGCCGGAGGGTTGATCTCGCGCCCTTGCAGGGGAAGACTCCCCACGCCTGAAACGGGAGGGGCGGCCCCTGCGCCCTCTGCGGCGTTGGACTTCGCCTCGCCTTCGTGATCCCGTTTCCCCATCTGGGGGACCAGCCTCCCCCGGTCGTTCTGCGCGACGACCGGGGGCAGGAGGGCGATCCCTCGTGCCGTGCTGTCAGCAACTGGTGGTCTTCTCCAAAAAGGGATGACCCATGAAACCTTCTTCTGATTCCTCTCCCATCGGGCGGATGCTTCTGACGGTGGCTGCGGTTTTGCTGGCGCTTGGCGTCGGGTGGTGGCTGGGCGGTCGCAACGAGCCGCCCGCCCATTCCGATCACGCTGCGGCAGCGCCCCGCAAACCGCTTTTCTACCAGTCGCCGATGCACCCCTGGATCAAAAGCGACGAGCCGGGGCAGTGTACCATCTGCGGGATGGACCTCGCACCGGTCTATGAAACCGGCGGCCCGGCCGGGGAGGAGCCCAACCACGACATCGTGCTCCTGCCCGCGGAAAGCCCCCGAATCGTCGGCATTGAAACCGAGCCGGTGCGCCGGGGCGATCTCGTCCGCCGCCTGCGGGTTTCAGGCCGGCTGGTGGCCGACGAACGCAAGACCAGCTACCTCGCCGCCCCCGTCCGGGGCCGGATCGAAAAGCTTCACGTCGATTTCGTCGGCTCCGAAGTGACCGAGGGCGAACCGCTTCTGCGCCTCTTCAGCCGCGAACTTCTGGCGGCGTTGAGCGAATACCGGCTCGCTCCCGACGGTCCCCTGCGAGCCGCCGTCCACTCCCGTCTGCGACAGTTTGGCTTGAGCGAGGGGCAGATCGACGCGCTGAAGGGAAGTGCTTCGGGCGACCTCGGCTTCCCGCTGGTTGCGCCCCGTTCCGGCACCGTCATCGCCAAAAAAGTGCTGGAAGGGGAATGGGTTGACGAAGGCTCCCCGCTGCTGGAGATCGCCGACCTGAGTCGGATCTGGCTGGTCTTCCCGGTCTACGAGCGCGATCTCGCCCTCCTGAGCGAAGGCTTGCCGGTGGAGATCCGCACCCCTTCCCATCCCGGCGAGGTCTTCCGTTCCAGGATCGCCTGGATCGACCCCACGCTGGACGAGAGCACACGGACCGTCCTTGCCCGCGCGCCGCTTGACAATCCTCTGGACGCGACCGGCGGCAACGGACCGCGCCGCCGCTTTCTTCACCAGCTCTTTGCAGAGGCGACGGTCGAAAAGGTGTTGAATGACCGGCTCCTGCTGCCGCGCTCCGCAGTCATCTGGCCCGGCGGGCAACCGCGCGTCTTTGTCGATGAAGGCGAGGGGCGCTACCGCCTGGCCAAGGTGAAGCTCGGGCAGGAAGGGGAGACCGAGGTCGAGTTGCTCGGCGGAGTCGGCGAAGGCGAACGGGTCGTGACCAAGGGGGCGATCCTCCTCGACGGGCAGGCCCAGCTTCATGCCGGCGGCCCCGGGGGGGAAGAGGAACCGCCCGCCGTCGCCGGGAACTGCCCGGTCTCCGGCGAAAAGCTCGGTTCCATGGGCGAGCCGTACCGGTTCCACCATGAAAAACAGGAGGTGTCGCTCTGTTGCGAGTCGTGCATTGACGAGTTTAACAGCGACCCCGCCACCTACCTCCGGAAGCTTTTACCCGCCGCCGCGCTATGATCCATCGCTTCATCGCATGGTCGCTCCGCAACCGTTTCCTGGTCGCAGTGGCGACACTGGTCCTCGTCGGCCTCGGGGTTCGCGCGCTCCTGCGGACGCCGGTCGATGCCATTCCCGACCTGAGTGAAAATCAGGTGATCCTCGTCGCCGACTGGGCGGGCCGCTCGGCGCAGGAGGTGGAGGACCAGATCACCTACCCGCTGACGGTCAACCTCCAGGGGCTCGCCGGGGTGAAAACCGTCCGGGCCAGCAGCATGTTCGGCCTGTCGATGGTAACGGTGATCTTTCACGACGCGATCGACCTCTACTTCGCCCGGCAACGGGTGATGGAACGGCTTAACTACCTTGCCGAGACCCTTCCCGAAGGGGTGACGCCCCGGCTCGGCCCCGACGCCACCGGGCTTGGCTGGATCTATCAATATTACCTCGATGTCGATCCCTCCCGGGTGCCGGTCGATGAAAACGGCAAAGGCCATGGCTACGACCTCGGCACCCTGCGCGCGCTTCAGGACTGGTTCATCCGCTACCAGCTCAACGCCGTGGAAGGGGTGGCGGAAGTCGGCGGCATCGGCGGGTTTGTCAAAACGTACCAGATCGAAGCCGCCTCCGCCCGCCTGCGCGACCGGGGCGTGACCCTCGGTCAACTGGAGGAGGCGCTCAAAGCCGCCAATGTGAACGTCGGCGGCAAGGTGATGGAGGAAAACGGGCAGGAGTTTGTCGTGCGCGGCGTCGGGCTGCTCCAGGGGGTGGGGGAGATCGAAGAGATCGTCGTTGCCCGGCACGGCGGCGTACCGGTCTACCTGCGCGACGTGGCGGAAGTCACCATCGGCGGCGATTTCCGGCGCGGAACGCTTGATGTCAACGGTCGCGAAGTGGTCGGCGGGATCGTTGTCATGCGCTCGGGCGAAAACGCCTGGTCCGTCATCCGCTCCGTAAAGGAAAGGGTGGCCGGGATCCAGAAAAGCCTCCCGCCGGGCATCACCATCCGCCCGTTCTACGACCGGAGCGACCTGATCGGCCGGACCATCGACACGCTACGCCACGCGCTGGTGGAGGAGGTGATCCTCGTGACCCTCGCGCATGTCATCTTCCTGTTCCATTTCCGCTCGATCCTGATCGTCACCTTCCCGCTTCCCGCGAGCATCCTGATCTCGTTCCTGCTGATGGACCTCTTCGGCATTTCCTCCAACATCATGAGCCTTTCGGGGCTGGTGATCGCCATCGGCGTCCTGGTCGATGCGGGGATCGTCATGACCGAAAACGTCCTGCGGCACGGCGAGCAGAAACAGGAGGAAGTCGGCCGTCCCCTGACCGCGCAGGAGCGGATGGCGTGTACCCTTGCCGCCTCGCAGCAGGTCGGGCGACCGATCTTCTTTTCCATGGCGATCATCCTCCTCTCGTTCCTGCCGGTCTTCGCCTTGCAGGGGCAGGACGGGAAGCTCTTTCACCCGCTTGCGTTTACCAAGACCTTTGCGCTGGTCGGCTCGACGGTGCTCGGTGTCAGCATCGTCCCGGTGCTCTGTTCGCTTTTGATCCGGGGTCGCTTCCGGCGCGAGGAGGAACACCGGGTCATGCGCGGGTTGATGCGCCTTTACGAACCGTTGCTCGACTGGTCGCTGCGCCACCGCGCCGCCGTGCTGGTGCTGGCGGCATTGCTCCTGCTCATTTCCCAACTGATGTTCTGGGGCCTCCCGGCAGGCTGGAACGCGAAGCTCGCCGCCGTGCCGGGCATCCAGCGGCTTTTCAAGGGCATCCCGAGCGAACCGATGCCGAAGCTCGATGAAGGGAGCCTCCTTTTCATGCCGGTCCTCTCTCCCGCAACCGCGCTGGGCGAGGTCAAACGGGTGATGGCGTGGCAGGACGAAGTGTTCGCCTCCTTCCCCGAGGTGGAACTGGCGACCGGCAAGCTCGGCCGGGCCGATACGGCGACCGACCCCGCCCCCGTCGAAATGATCGAAACCACGATCCTCCTCAAACCAAAAGCGCAATGGCGCGAGGGGATGACGCTCGAACGCCTCAAGGACGAGATGAGCCACGCGCTGATGCAGGTGCCGGGGTTCGTCCCGGGCGGGTTCCTCCAGCCGATCGAGAACCGCATCCTGATGACCTCGACCGGCATCCGCGCCCAGCTCGGCGTGAAAATCTTTGGCGACGATCTCCAGGCGTTGCAGCAGAAGGCCTACGAGGTCGAGCGCATCGTCAGCTCGGTGCCGGGCGCTTCCGGCGTCGCGGTTTCAAGGGTCGTCGGCAAGCCGTACCTCGAGGTGATGCCACGGCGGGAGACGATCGCGCGGTACGGGCTTTCAGTCCGCGAGGTGCTGGAAGTCGTGGAAACCGGCATCGGCGGCAGGGAGGTCGGGACGTTGATCGACGGGCGCGAACGCTACCCGATCCAGCTCCGGCTCGAAGCCGGGGAGCGCGACGATCTCCGCCGGGTCGGCGACCTGCTGGTGCCGATCACCGGTGACGACGGCGTGGCCGGTGCCGTGCCGCTTGGGCAACTCGCCGACATCCGGCGGGTCGTCGGCCCCAGCGAGATCGCCAGCGAAAACGGGCGGCTGCGCGTCTTTGTCCAGGCCAACGTCGCGGGGCGCGACCTGAGCGCCTTTGTCAAAGAGGTGAAGGTACGGATCGAACACGAGATCGTCCCGACTCTCGCCCCGGGGATGACGATCGGCTACAGCGGCGAGTACGAAAACCAGATCGCGTTTATGAAGACGATGCAGTGGGTGATTCCGATGGCGCTCGCGATCATCTTCGTCCTCCTCTTTTCCGTCTACGGTTCCGCGAAGGAGGCGGCGCACGTCATCCTCGCCGTTCCCTTTGCCTTGAGCGGAAGCGTTTTTCTCCAATACCTGCTCGGCTTTCCGTTCACGGCGGCGGTGGCGGTCGGCTACCTCGCCCTTTTCGGGATGGCGATCCAGACCGGCGTGGTGATGGTCGTTTACCTCGAAGAGATGCTCGAACAACGGCGCGCGGAACGGGGCCGGCCGCTCGATGAGGAGGAGATCATCGCCGCCGTCAAGGATGGGGCAAGGCTGCGCCTGCGGCCCAAAGTGATGACCGTCGCCACCACGCTTGCCAGCCTTTTGCCGGTTTTCTGGCTGGATCGCACCGGGAACGAAGTGATGCAACCACTGGCAACGCCGGTCGTCGGCGGCTGTTTGAGCAGTCTGGTACATATCCTGTTGGTGACCCCGGTCATCTTCGCCTGGCTGCGAACCCGTGAACTTAAAAAAAGCGGCCCATCCGCCAGAACAGAAAGGGAGGTCCTCCATGCCGGTTAAGATCGCAATGTTGTTCTGGTCCATCGCGTGCTGCTTTCTTGCGCTTCCGGGTCTCCGTGCCTTGACGCCGGAAGAGGCGGCCGCCGAAGCGCTCGAGCGCAACCCGGAACTCCTTTCAACCCGCTGGATCATTGCCGAGGCGGAAGGGCGACTCATTCAGGCGGGGTTGTGGGACAACCCGGTCTTCGAAGCCGGGCTGGAGAGCGGTCGAAGCTTTTCCGACCGGATGTACCGCTACGGCCTTTCGCAGAACTTCCCGCTCGCGGGGCGGCTTGCCAAGGCGAAAGGGGTGGCGCGGGTCGATGTGGCAATGGCCGTGGAGGAGTACCGCGATGCCCGGCGTCGGCTGGCGGGCGAGGTTCTGGGCATGGCGCGGCGGCTGTTGCTGCTGGAGCGCCGGGCGCAACTGGTGGAGGAAAACCGCAAGCTACTGGCGGCGATCCGCGAGAAGGTCATCCCTCAGGTCGCCGCCGGAACGGCTGCAACGAGCGACGCGGTGTTGATCGAACTCGAGGAAGCCCAACTGACGCTGGAGGAGGAACGGCTGGCGGTGGAAAAGGAGGCATTGCAGGCACAACTGCGCGGAAAACTTGGTCGCCCGGACGATGCCCCGCTGAAGATCAGCGGAAACCTGCCCGCCACCCCTTCGCACGCCGTTCTGCGCCGGGAAGGGGAGAGCGCCCTGACCCGTCGCCCCGATCGGCAACTCGCCCTGCTCTCGGTCGATCGCGCCCAGGCGGAGCAACGGCTCGCCCGCTCCCAGCGCTGGGATGGCGTGATGGTCGGGGTCGAAGCGGTTCAGGAAGCGGAACACGGTTACAGCGGCGTCGGCGTGCGGGTTTCCATTCCGCTACCCCTCTGGGACCGCCAGCGCGGTCGGCTCGCTGAAACGGCGGCGGCCCGGCAACGGGCGCAGGCCGGGGTCGCCGCGCGGGATCTGGCGATCCGCACCGAGATCGACGAAGCGGGGGAGCGGATCGAAGGCGGCGCGGCGCTGGTGAAGCGTTCGCGCGGGGCAATGCTGGAACTCGCCCGGCGCAACACGCACCGGGTCGCCGAAGCCTATGGCCACGGGCGGGCGTCCTTTGTCTCCATCTTCGAAAGCCAGAAGCAACAGCTCGCCCTGGAGCGGCTGGCACTGGAAAACGAAGAGCGGCTGGTGGAAGCCGTGACCGCCTGGGAAACCGCCACGGTCAGCTTTCCGCCGGTCGTGCGAAAAAGGTTGGAATAGAAAGCGTAAGAATCGACCGCATTAACACAAGATAGGATCTGTTTGAATCTTCTTCGACAGATTAAGTTGAAGTCCTTTCCATCCCAAAACCTACCTCTTGTGATATGCAACATCAACGCTCCTTTCTTTGCCGATTGGGTCTCCCCCTGACCTTCGCCATCGCCATGCTCTTTCCCGGTTGGTCCAACGCGGCGGATCGAACATGGACCCAGGGAGCAGGGGGCGACTTTCTTGAACCCTCCAATTGGATCAATGACGATCTCCCCAGCGCGGGAGATACGGTCTACTTCGACGCGGCGGGGCTCGATCCCTATACCGTAGAGTTTCACGACGATTTCGAGCTTCGTTCGGGGAAGACCGGTCGCATCTATTTGCAGACCGGGAACCAGGCGATCTTCAAGCTATATGACGACGAGGGAAGCTATGCCCTCAGTTCCTTTTCCCTTCAGGTCAACCATGGAACCTTGACCCTTGACGGCGGCACCACCACGGTCAATGAGGTGTTGACGGTGGGAGCGGGAGAAGGCGGCAGCGGCACGCTGAAGCTCACCAATGGAGCGGTTCTCAATGGAACCATCAGCAACGACTACTATCGCGTGGGAAATTCCGCTTCCGGCGCCATGGTGCTGGAACAAGGTTCCAGCGCGACCTTCGTCAAACGGTTGCAGATCGGGTACAAAACGGGCGGCGGGGGAAGTTCGGTGACCGTTTCCGAGGGGTCCTCACTGGAGGTCATCGGGACCGGAGGTATCTACCTGGGGAGTTCGGAGGCGAACGTCAGCGGCGACCTCCCCACCGCAACGAGTGACAACAGCCTCTCCGTATCAGGCGGTTCCACCGTCAGCACCTCCCGTCTCTACATCGGCTATCGGGAAGGCGCCGACAACAACACGGTGGTGGTGGGAGGAGCCGCGGGCGAGACGGGCTCAACCTTGACGGTCAGCGGTTTCCTGCGTGTCGGCATCGGCAGCGGGTCGGGGGCGGTGGGCAATTCGCTGACCATCAGGGACGGCGGCGAATTGACAGCCTCCGATCTTTTTCAGGTCGCCGCGGGAAACACCTTCACGGTGGAGGAAGGGGGCAGGGCCACCTCGACCAACACCGGCCTCAACAACTCCATCAGGGGAACCATCGCCATCAAGGGCGGGCAGTTCACGGCAGGCACCCTGCACATTCGCAATCTGGTCACACTGGAGGGAGGAAGCTTTGAGCTGACCGCCGATCTCTATACCTTTGCCGACAGCCGCTTTGAGTTTACCCTCGACAACAACCTGACGATCAACGTCGGCGGAAAGCTGACCGTCGACGGCATCACCTCCATTGATATCACCGGCCTGGCAGGCGGGGCGATCCCGGGTACCTACACCCTCTTTAGCTCGACCACCGCTTCGGGATTGGATCTTTTCACCCTGGGAAACACCTTCGAAGGTTTTGAGGGCGCCCTTTCCTATGATGCCAATCACCTCTACCTGAATGTCACTGCTATTCCCGAACCGGGGGCGGCCTGGTTTTCCCTGTTAGCCTTTCCGCTTCTGTGGCAGGCATGCCGGCATCGCCCGGGGATCACCTCCACCAGCGTTGGCTAGTACTTTGTACCACGTGAAATTTCGTATTGAGCTTGTCCTTTTGGCCCGGGGCTGCGTTGTCAGCCCGAAACTGTTATCTTCGGCGCAGTCTACGAATCATGTCAGCAACATCCTGCTTTAATGTCAGAACCCATGGAGCCGTCGGCAACGGCATCACCAGCGATCAGCGCGCGATTCAGGCGGCGATCGACGCCTGTGCCGCAGCAGGCGGCGGCACCGTCGTCGTCCCGACAGGGCGTTACCTGACGGGCACGCTCTGGCTCAAGAGTCACGTCGAGCTTCATCTCGGCCCGGGGGCGACGCTCGTCGCAAGCAGTGCCCGCGAGGCTTACAACGCCGACGATGTTTTTCCCGAAAATGTCGTCTTCAGCCGCGAGCAGGTCACCGGAGCGCATCTGGTGATCGCCTACCGGCAGGAGAATGTCTCGCTGACCGGCCCCGGCTGCATTGACGGAAGTTCCTCCTCTTTTTTCGGGGAACTTCCCGATGGCACGATCGCCACCTATCGCTACAAGAGCGGCAACTACCCGATCCGCTCCTGGCGTCCCGGCCAGATGATCTTCTTCTGCCAGTGCCGCGAAGTGCGCGTGCGCGATCTTTCGCTTCTCAACGCCCCGTACTGGACGCTCTTCCTGCTCGGTTGCGACGATGTGCAGGTCCGCTCGGTGCGCATCACCAATCCCCCCGCGACCGCGAACGGCGACGGGATCGACATCGACTGCTGCCGCAACGTGACGGTGAGCGACTGCATCATCCGCTCCGGAGATGACTCAATCACCATTCGCGCCAGCGGCAGGAGGCTCGGCAAAGAGGCGCAAGCCTGCGAAAACGTTACGGTCAGCAACTCCGTCCTGAGCAGCCCTTGCAATGCGATCCGCGTCGGCGTGGGCAACGGGGTGATCCGGCGGATCACCTTCAACAACATCGTCGTCGATGAAACGCGCACCGCGATCAGCATCGTCTCGCGCTATTCGCCCCATGGGGCCAGCGGCGTTGCGATCCGGCAGGTCGCCTTTTCGAATTTCATCATCGATGCGATCATCCCGATTTCCATGAATAGCGGGTGCGACCCCATGCCGCCCGCCGAAGTCAGCGACATTTCATTCTCCCACTTCAAGGTGGTCGCCTCCGCCGCTTCGCAATGGGTAGGGACCGCCGAGGTGCCCCTGCGCCGCATCACCTTTCAGGATGTTCACCTGACCCTTCGCGGCGGCACGGACAACACCGCCTTTCAGGAAATCGTGCCGACGCCGCTTCGCCATATCGGCTACCATGGCCGCAACGGAGCCCCGGCGCTGCCGTGTGCGCTCCATATCACCCACCTGGAGGAGGGCGTGATCGACGGTTTGCGGATCGATTGGGAGGAGATCAGCCCGGTCTGGCAATACGGGCTTTGGCTGGAGCATTGCGGGGAAGTTCACCTCAGCCGCGCCTTGCTGCGCCAGCCGCAAAGCTCGGGTGGCGCCGCCATTGCGTGCCGCCACGTCACCGGCCTCCGTCTCTCCGGGTGTATCGCCCGGCCCGAGACCGATCTTTTTCTTCAGTTGGACGCCGCATCCTCCCTCTCCGGCGATTTCGCGGGGAACAACCAGCTCGAAGCCGCCGCGACCGCCTGCGCCATGGCGGAAAAGGAACCGGCGTGGACGTAGAGACAGGCGTCCCACCCGCCCGGCTTCGAGTCTTTATTTCTCATCCCTCGCCCGAAGCCCAGAGGATCAGGAGCACGACCGCGATCGCCGCCAGCACGGCAAAGGTGATCTTGATCCAGCTTCGCGGGTATTCCCCGGCGATCTGAGCCGTCGCGCCGTTGATGATCACCTGAAAGGAACGCCGCCCGTAATTGTAGGTCCCCAGCCAGACGGGGACGAGGATATGCTTGAAGGTGCGGCCTTCATAGCGGGAATCGACCGAAAGGGCGCGGTGCGTATCGCCCGGCACCTGTTGCGCGCAGAGGCGGGCGATGGCGGCATCCATCTGCTGTTTGCTGACGCGGGCGGCTTCGCGGAGGTCGACCTGGTAGCGTTCCACGACCCATCCCCGTACAAAGGCCGGTTCATACGGCTTGAGTTTGTTGAAGGTCGGGAACGGTTCGATTCTGCGCAGCAGCGGCAGATGGACGCCAACGGTCCCGGGCACCAGGTCATCGTCAAAAAAATGCTGCAACTCGCCCGAACTCGGCACCCAGCGGACATGCCGCACCTGGCGCGTCTGCATCCGCCCGTTCGCATCGCGGTAGCTTTCCGTGGTGTAGTAGTAATAGCCCGACTGCGCGGTCCACTGCGCGTCGACATGGGCGTCAAAGGTCCAGTACGGCAGGTAGATCCCCTTGAGCGTGTCGGTCAGCGCGGCCCGTTTGAGCCGGTTGGGGGCAAACCAGCGCGAGCCGTACCATTGGCGCAAAAGATCGCGCACCTGCGTTGCGGGAACCTCCGCCGGGATGACGCTTTCGGGCGTGATCAGGTCGGTCAGTTCCTCCGCAGGAACAATTGCCGGGGAACCGCAGAAGTCGCACCGCTGCGCCACGCGGTCAGGATCAAAGAGGGTGATCGCGCGGCAGCTTTCGCACCGCACCGCCTGTTTCTCGGCCTTGAGCCCCTTGCCTTTCCGGCTGGCATTACGGAGCGCCTCCTCCAGATCGTGTTCGAGGATCTGCGCGCCCACCGGCGTTTCACCATCGTCCCACGGCAGGACGGTGCCGCAAAAGGGGCAGACGAGCGATTTTTTCGCGGCGCTCCATTCCGCATCCCCACCGCACGCGGGGCAGGGATGCTTGCGCATGGCGCTGACTTCAGCCATGAGGGGAGACTATCCTTCCAGAAAAGCCTGCAACGCCGCCCGGGTAACGCGGTAGGTGGAGCCGATCTTGCGCCCTTTGAGGTCGCCCGCCTCCAGCGTGGAGAGGACGTCGGCCTCGCTCACGCCGAGCGCTTCGGCCACCTGCGCGGGGGTGAGCAGTTCCGGCAGCCCGTGGTTCGCGGGAGCCGCCGCCGGTGCTGCGGGAGCCGGGGAAGCGCCCGGTTGCTGCATCTGCTTGACCATCTCCTGCGCCAGTCCGAAGCCCATCGCCATCTGCGCGGGAAGCGCCGCCGAAGAACCGCCCCCTTCGCCCCCCTTGGTCATCGACTCGGCCATCTGGAACTTCACATAGTCGTTGAGATTGCCGATGACCGACATGCTCGAGCGCTTGTCGATGGCGGCCTCGACCTCCGGCGGGACGGAGACGTTCTCCACGATAAAGCTGGTGATCTCCAGCCCGTACTTTTCGCTGACTTCCGGGTTGATGAGCGGCAGGAGCGCTTCGCCCAGTTCCACATACCGCGCAGCGACATCAAGCGCGGGGATCGCCGCCTTCGCCAGCGCATTGCTGAAAACGCTGACGATCCGCGAGCGCATCGTGTCGGAAAATTCGTCGAGCCGGAAGTGGTGATCGGTCCCGGCCACTTCCTTGAGGAAGAGCGCGGGGTTGACGATGCGGAAATCAAACGTGCCGAAAGCGCGCAGGCGGACGACGCCGAAATCGGCATCGCGCATCATGATCGGGTTCGCCGTCCCCCATTTGTTGCCGGTAAAGAGGCGGGTGGTGACGAAGTAGACATCCGCCTTGAACGGTGAATCAAAGCCGTATTTCCACCCCTTGAGCTTGGTGAGAACCGGGATGTTGTCGGTCGAAAGGGTATGTTTGCCCGGCCCGAAGGTATCGCCATACTGGCCGAGGTAGACAAACTGGGCCACCTGGCTCTCGCGGACGATCAGTTGCGCATTGTTCTTGATCGCCCGGTCCTCGTCGGGAAAACGCCACGAAAGGGTGTCGCGCGAATCGTCGAGAAATTCGATGATCTCCAGCAGTTCGCCTTTGAAAAATCCGAAAATGTCCATGATGGGGCGTAACGTAGCTCATTCCCTGCCAAAAAGAACGCAAAAAACAGGGACTTCACGGCGCGCGGGCGCACCTACGCTTTTTTCGCCGGAGCCTTCCCAACCGTGGCCTTGAGCAGCCGCTCAAAGCGCCCCGAGGGGTTGGCGTAAAACGGGTATTCCTCCGGCGGGGTCGCCTTGGGCCGGTAGCGCCAATGTTTGTACGCCCACATCCAGAGTTCGGGCCGCTCCTCGATCCGTTTGGCAAAGTGATCCCAGCAGATCTGCGCGATCTCCTGCAGGTCGGCCCCTTCGGGAAGCGCAAGCGGCGGGTCGACCGTCACCCGGCACCGGCCGTCCGGAAGCGATTCGCCGTGGACCGCGATGAGATCCGCGCCGCCCCGTTGCGCGAGGACGGCATGCAGCGAGGTCGCGGAGATGAACCGGCCAAACGCGACCACCGGCACGGCCGCCTGTTCAGGCCGGAAGGTAAGGTCGACCAACATCCCCGCCAGCCCCCGCCGCTTGACGATCTTGAGCAGGCGGACCATGGAGTACTCCTGCGGAATGATCGTGTGACCCGCGACTTCGCGGCATCCGTTGAAGATCGCGCTCAAATGAGGGTTCTTGAATTTCTCGGCAACGATGTGGACATGGCAGTCATGGAACCCGACGGCGAGGCTCGACCATTCAAAGTTGCCCCAGTGCGAGCAGAGGAGCACCGCCCCCCGCCGGTCCGCGTCGCCCTCATCCCGGTGTTGTTTGAAGACCGTCATGTCGCCCTCCATCACGATGAAGTCGCGCCAGTTGTCCCGGTTAAGCCGGGGAGCCCAGAGGAGATCGACCATCGTCCGCACAAAGCTCTGGTACGAACGCCGGACGATCTCGCGGCGTTCTTCGGGGTTGTAGCGCGGTCCGAACGCCATGGTCACATTGGCCAGCGCCACGGTGCGCCCCCGGCGGTCAAAATGAAAGGCGAGCGTACCGAGCAGGTCTGCCAGCACCGCGCAAAGCCGCCTCGGGAGCCAGCGCACCGCCGTCGCCAGCGATTGGCAGAGGAGCCATTCCCCGCGATAACGGAGGGCTTTCCATCGTGACACTGACGGCTGCGGGCGGTCCATAAGGAACAAGAGCGGCTACGGGGCGGGATCGGCGTTCCGGTCCGGAGCCGGGTATGCGACCGGTTGGGAAAAGATCGCCTCGTAGAGGTAAAGAAGCGCGACGAGAAAAAAGACCCCGCAACCGAGCAGCAGCAGGACGCCGATCTGGGCCACCTCCGTCGTCATCCCCTGCCACGCTTCGAGCGAACCGGCGTACCAGAAGCTCCCGGCAAAGAGGAGGAGAAACGGGATCATCAAAATGAGCGAGAGGAGGGTCAGAAAGATCGAGAGCCGCCACGGGTGCTGGAGGACCTTGTGCCGGCTGAGGCGGAGCGCCCGCTGGTAGCCGATTCCCGCATGGTCGAGGATCAGCGGCACTGCGAACATCCAGCAAAAGCCGAAATAAAGCGCCGGAAGGAGCGCCACGCTGCCGACCAGAAGCAGCACCAGCCAGACCATCGGCGGCCACTCCTGCCACTCCTGCGCGGCGTTGCCTGCGTCGATCAATCCGCTGATCTGGACCAGCGCCAGTCCAACAAAGAGGCAGAGATAAAGGATGCCCTGAAGGATGAACTTCGTCGCCACCACGCTGCCGAAGACCCCGCGTGAAAAACCGCGAACGAGGTCGGACGCCTTCCCACCGCCCCGGATGGTCTGGAGGTAGAGCGCATAGATCCCCGCCAGCATCGCCGGTTCGTAGATCAGCGAAAAAATCACCTTCATCAACGGCGAGGCGAGCAGTTCGCTGATGAGCGCCATCAAAATCAGCGGCGGCACCGTCAGGCCGACCAGCCGCAGAAAACGGCGGCGCATGAGCGAAAAACTCCTGGCGAGAAGCGAGCCCGTGGCGACTTCGTAGTCACGCGCGGCGATCTGCTCGAGACGTACTTCGAGCGGTTCCTCCTCCCTGGCCATCTCGGCGGGCAGTTCGGGGTGTTCCTCCTCCACTTTTGCGGCGGCGGCCTGGAGCGCGGCGGCGATCGGCCGGGGGTCGTCATGGTCCGCCTCAACCTGCGGCGACAGCTCTCCCGGCGGGGGCGGGGGAGCGGTTTCCCCGTTGCCGCAGAGGTCGCGGTACGGCGTCCAGGCGGGAAGCGTCGGGTTCCAGACCAGCGTCTCCGGGGTGATCTCGTCGGTCTGGACGAGTTGATCCCAGTCCGCCTGTTCAAGCGGACCGATCCGTTCGGAGTCGTTGGCGTAGTACCATTTCATGAGCAATCTGATCGTCGGTTACGATTTTAACCCAACGCAAGGGGAAAGCGCGTGAAATTTTGATTTTCGACCGTTTTTGGTTCCCCGTTGCGATGATTTTCCGGGCGGCAGACGGCGGCGGCATCACCATTTCGCCGTTGCGGTTTGCGAAATGAAGCCGATCCCGCCCGAAACATCCGTTTTAATCACGAAAAAGGTTTCCTTCAGAGGGTTCTTTTTGATAGACTCTCTTCTGCCGGACGCGGAACCGTGGGGACTCGTGTTTCAGGAGAGGCGCGGGCCTTTGCCGGGACCTTCACCTGCCCGGTAGAGTGCCTGGGCCTGTCGAGCTGTGTGGTTTCTTCTTCGACACACCCACGGGCCGCTCCGAGCGCGAACAAGAAACGAGAAAGGTATTTTTATCTATGGCTACAAAAACTCACGCTCCTTCGTCATCGGCGTCCTCAACACTCCACCCCACTCTCAACGATCTGCCCGAAAAAGCGCGGCAGCGGATGGTTCAACTCCTTAATCAGGAACTGGCGGACCTGACCGACCTCAACTCCCAGGTCAAGCAGGCGCACTGGAACGTGAAGGGACCCGATTTTATCGCGCTGCACAAACTTTTTGACAAGGTCAGCGCGGCGCTGCTCGAAGCGATCGACCTCGTGGCCGAGCGCGCCGTCCAACTCGGCGGCACCGCCCTTGGCACCGTCCACCTCGCGGCCGAGCATTCGCGCCTTCCCGAATACCCGATCGACATCACCGACGGCCTCGACCACGTGCAGGCGGTCTCGACTTCGATGGCCCATTGCGCCAAGTCGGTCCGCGCCGCCATCGAAGCCTCCGAAGATTGCGACGACATGGGGACATCCGACCTCTTTACCGAGGTCTCCCGGATGCTCGACAAAAATCTTTGGATGATCGACGCCCACCGCCGATAAAAACCGATTTGCCGGGAGTCCCCGCGGGCGGCATCTCCGCCATCGGAGGCTCCCGGAGCCCATCCTTCCCGGCTGCGGCCCCCCGTTCCGCCGCCCCGGAGGGCCTCCACGCGACCCGTCCAAAAAAAGGATGCACTTTTTTTCGAAATCGGTTTGACAACCGAGGCGGATTTCCCCACCTTAACCGCCTTCCGCAACCGGAAAAGGGCATCCTTAGCTCAATTGGTAGAGCACGTGACTCTTAATCACTAGGTTCTGGGTTCGAGTCCCAGAGGATGCACCACCCTCAGCGACAGGCACTTACGCAAGTTTTCAAAAGAGCGGAAAATTCTCCGCTTAGTCACTTCTTAGCCAGTTTTCGGGTTCAAGAAAGGACGATCTCCTCCCCAACCGGGTTCCTTTGCCGGTTGAGTTGCCCCCTCAAAAAACAAACCGAGAGGCAACATGAAGAGGGCGCAGGTATTCGCGCCCGCCACGGCTTTGATGCCGTGTCCCTTTGATCGCCTCCATTGGTGAGCGAAGCGATTGGCAGGCGTGGTCGGAGATTCAAACCTCGGACAGTCAACCGCACGCAGCCCAGCCTTCGGCCTCGGTAGTCGATAGAAGTGCATTGATGATATTGTTTCGGCCACGTTCTGTGTAATCACGTGCATTGGGAGTAAAGCCACCTTCACGCACCATATCGTCACACGGTTGTATATGGTGATAACAGGAATAGTCGGTGATCCCGTCCTAGGCTTTTGTACCGCTCTCTCGTTCATGAAAGGCTTCGTTCCCGGTCATCTCCGATGACATTTCTGCACTGGTATCGCTCCATTTGAGTCAGGTCGCAAAAGATGTTACGTTTGATGGGAATCGGTATGGGAGTGATTCCCCCGGATAATAATGAATTGCGCCGGTCCGAAACTTTTCCTCTTCGGGAACCGACTTACGACTGAGGTTCATCCAAAACTCGCTGTCAAAGGGGTGAATCGTCTGTATCGTCGTCAGGGGCGGGACCGAAGCTAAATGAATATTTGACCTTACGAAGTACAATTCCATTGACGGAGGTGAGTGCGAGTTTGCGAGCACCCAAGGGTCTTCCAAAAAGTGCAACATTTTTTGGTGCGTTTGGCTTTACTAAAGAGAAGTGGCTCTCGTAAACGAATCCATCAAAGCCTGCTGACCGCAACGATGCAGCTACCTGGCGACAAGATGGGTAATGGTTCTCGCCGCCCAATGAAAATGTCCGGCTGAGAAGCTGCAAGGAGTTGTGGGGATCGACATTGTCTGGAAACGCTGTGAGGTCGGCGAGCTTCAATTCAACAAGAGTGTGCAAAGTTGCCAATGTGATGTCATCCGCTATCGCTACGCGGGCTTCATGAAGGCAAGTCTCAATGTCCAAAGACGTGTACAAGATATCCACATCCCGCGAATCGAATCGACCGTGTTGCTCCCGATTGTAAGTCGGTGGAGGATCAAACTCCGCTGAGTCAGGTGAAACACGACCGAGTCGAATGCGGTACAGCACGGTGGCGATCGGAAACACCACGGCCGGTACGGACGTAACGATCTCGTTCAGGACTCCAGCAGTTCTTTTGCCGTCAACTGACAGGGCTAGTTGAATGTCACCGCATCCGATCCTCCATAAAGGCGATGGTTCGTATCGACAGACCCGAATACCTATTTTTCTGCGGAGGAGATCACAGTCTGTCGCAAGGGAGCTTTTAAAGGCTGCTTCGTTTCCGTTGTCACAGTCCAATATTCGGAATTGCTCGGTTCCAAATTGAGAACGTGCTGGAATACTTCCGTTTATGAAGAACTCAAATGCGGCTTCCTCCACTTGTTCGGCTGTCAATGGTGGAGCAAAAGCCCCGCACTGATGACAGGTGGTCGCCGCCGCAGAAGTAAAAGAGCTTGCAACGCGGCGAAGACCTTCGTTGTGGAAACACGACACGCAAACCATTGAAAGCGCAGAAATAGGGTGATTTTTAATATTCAAAACTCGGGCTCAAAGGCGATTAGTTTGGGTTCGATAGAAAGGGCGTAGTTTGGAGCATTGAAGCCCTTTTTGCGGCTGGTTTTCGCTTTTGGGGAGTTTGAGCATAAGGTTTTCGTAGTTGATTTTGAGGCAATACGACGCAGCGCCCCGGCTGCCGTAAACCCCTTGTCGCTTTTCCAGCACACCATGCCGGACCATCCGGGCGAGTATATCCCGAAGGACGGTGGTTTTTAACCCAACCGGGGCAGCGAACCACACCTCATGGTTTTCGTTTGGCTCTGGTCGGAGCATTCCGTTGATCATCTGGTTTAGGAAAATCGTCTCTTCCGTTTTACCCCAAGCTACGGTGCGGTCGAAGATGAAATCGGCAACGAGGTATTCCGTTGGGTTTAGCAACGGCTTGAGGCATCGCCGCAACTGGAGTTGCAGTTTCCAACGCTCGGAGGACAGAAGGTCAATTTGGGCCATGTGCAGAGGTGTTGAGATTAATTTTTTAACCGCTCACGGGTTGCTCACAAGTTGAGCTGCTTCGACTTCTCGGACATTCTGGAGCGTGTAACCGCATCAAGAAATGCTCCCACCGTCGTCGTGGAAACGGTCGCCTTTGGTTTATACTTCGCCAGCGTCTCCTCCCACCCGGCAGATTGCAGCCCGGATTCTTTTTCATGGCGGCGATGTTGAGTTGTGTCATCGGGCAGGCATGATCCATCTGCCACCGGTTTCAATAGCATTGAACAGGCTTCCCCAATGCAGACCGGGAGCGCTCGGCAGGGTGGCGCTCCTGTGGAACTGGGAAATGCCGTTTTGGGAACCGCCACTCGAATGAGTGGCGGAGCCTACGGGACTCGAACCCGCAACCTCTGCCGTGACAGGGCAGCGCTCTAACCAATTGAGCTAAGGCTCCTTTCGTCTCCGGTTTCGGAGAAGAGACGCAAACGGTAGGTGGGAGGTTCGATTTAGGCAATCGAAAAAATAAATTTTTTTTAACCCGGGGAAATCGGCGCCTCGGCGGGCGCATTTTTCGGAGGAGGCGAGGGGGGCCGCAACCCCTTTTTTCGAAGGCAGGCGGGCCGTTGGCCTGTTCTTTTCTGGCGATCGGGGGTATCGTTGTCTCCATGTCAGATTCCTTCGTTCACCTTCATACGCACACCGAATATTCGACCCTTGATGGCGCGGTCCGCATCCCGGCCCTCATGGCGAAAGCGAAGGAGTTCGGCATGCCGGCGGTGGCGATCACCGACCACGGCAACATGTTCGGTACGGTGCCGTTTTACAACGAGGCGAAGAAGGCGGGGATCAAGCCGATCATCGGGTGCGAGGTCTACATGGCCCCCGGTTCCCTCTTCGAAAAGAAGGCGACTTCGCAGCGCGACGCCTCGTTTCACTTCACGCTCCTGGCCGAAAACGAGGAGGGATACAAAAACCTCGTCCGGCTCGTCTCGATCGCCCACCTCGACGGGATGTACTACAAGCCGCGCATCGACCACGAACACCTCGCCCGTTACTCCAAAGGGTTGATCGGCCTGAGCGGCTGCCTCAAAGGGCAGGTGGCGATGGCGCTGCACCATGACGACGACGAGTCGAAGGCGCACCAGATCGCGGCGACCTACCGCGAAATCCTCGGCAAGGAGAACTTTTTCCTCGAAATGCACGACCACGGCCTCGAACAGCAGCGCCGGGTCAATTCCTCCATCCCCGCCATCGCCAAAGACCTCGGGCTCGGGCTCGTTGCGGCCAACGATGTCCATTTCCTCACCCGGGCCGACCATGAGGCGCACGATGTCATGATCTGCATCGGCACCGGGGCCAACGTCGCCGACGAACGGCGCATGAAGTACATCCCGGAGGTCTACTTCAAGAGCCCCGCCGAAATGCGCGCCCTCTTTTCCGATTATCCCTCGGCATGCGACAACACGCTCGTCATCGCCGAGCGGTGCGGCTTCGACCTCGACACCTCCCCGAAATACCCCGACTACCAGCCGCCCGAGGGCAAGGGCCAGAACGAGTACCTGCGCGAAATCACCGAGGCCGGAATTCAACGTCGTTACGGGGCGGAGGCCGATTCTCCGGTGATCCGGGAACGGTACGCGATCGAACTCGAGGTGTTGGAAAAACAGGGGTTCGTCAATTACTTCCTGATCGTCTGGGACTTCATCAACTGGGCGAAGGAACAGCGCATCCCGGTCGGCCCTGGGCGCGGTTCGGCGGCCGGTTCGCTGATCGCCTACGCGATGGGAATCACCGACATCGACCCGATCAAGTTCAAGCTCCTCTTCGAGCGCTTCCTCAACCCCGAACGCCTGAGCCCGCCCGATATCGACGTCGACTTCTGCCAGAACCGCCGCCCGGAAGTGATCGAATACGTCCGCGAAAAATATGGCGAACGCTCGGTCTCCCAGATCATCACGTTCGGCACGCTTGGCGCAAAATCGGTCGTGCGCGATGTCGGGCGCGTCATGGGCTGGAGCTACGGCGACGCCGACCGGATCGCAAAGATGATCCCGACCGAACTCGGCATCACCCTGACCGGGTTCAACAAGAAGAACAAGGAGACCGGGGCGACTGAGCACGAGCCGGGGGCGATCGACAAAAACCCGGAACTTAAAAAAGCGGTCGATACCGAACCGGCCACCCGCCAGCTCTGGGAAGCGGCGACGAAACTCGAAGGGTTGACGCGCGGCGTCGGCGTTCACGCCGCCGGGGTGGTCATCGGGGCGTGCGATTTGAGCGAATACATCCCGCTGACCCGGGCCAACGACGGCTCCATCGTCAGCCAGTACGCCATGGGCCCCCTGACCGATGTCGGGATGCTCAAGTGCGACTTCCTCGGGCTCAAGACGCTGACGGTGATTGATGACGCGCAGAACCTGATCCGCCAGCACACGCCGGAGTTTGAGATTTCGACGATCCCGCTCGAAGACGCGCCGACCTACGCCCTGCTCAACCGGGGGGAAACCACGGCGGTCTTCCAGTTGGAATCAGGCGGGATGGTCAGCGTCTGCCGCCAGTTTGAACTCAAGGACATTGAAGACATCAACGCCATCCTGGCCCTCTACCGCCCGGGGCCGATGGACCTGATCCCCGACTACATCAAACGCAAGAAGGGGTTGCAGAAGATCAAGTACGCCCACCCGCTCCTGGCCAAGGTGTGTGCCGATACGCAGGGGATCTTCGTCTACCAGGAACAGGTGATGCAGGCGGTGCAGGTGCTCGCCGGGTACACCCTCGGGGGCGCCGACCTCCTGCGCCGCGCCATGGGTAAAAAGGACAAGGCCAAGATGGCACAGGAGCGGATCACCTTTGTCGAAGGGTGCAAGAAGCTCCACGACATCCCGGCCGACAAGGCGAACGAGATTTTCGACTTGCTCGAAAAATTCGCCGGGTACGGGTTCAACCGTTCGCACTCGGCGGCTTACGCCTGGGTCAGTTACCAGACGGCCTACCTGAAGGCGAACTATCCCGTCGAATTCATGGCGGCGGTGATGAGCAACGAAATTTCCAATACCGACAAGATCAGCATCTTCGTCGGCGAATGCGAACGGATGGGGATCAAGATCCTACCGCCCGACGTGAACCACAGCTCGCTCAAATTCGCCCCGGAAGCGGTTCCGGCCGATCTGGAACCGAAAGTGGACGGCACTCCGTACCACGGCGCGATCCGCTACGGGCTTGCGGCGATCAAGAACGTCGGGGAGGCCGGGGTGGAAGCCGCCATTGCCGAGCGCAAGGAGTCGGGACCGTTCGCGTCGCTGGAGGATTTCTGCCTCCGGGTCGATTCGCGCAAGATGAACAAGAAGGGGATCGAATGCCTCGTCAAGTGCGGCGCGTTTGACTTTACCGGCGAGGAACGGGCCCAGCTCTTTTCCGAGATCGACGCCGCCATGGCGGTCGCCGCCAGTTCACACCGCGACCGCGCCGCCGGGCAGGTCTCCCTTTTCGACATGTTTGAAACCGCCCCGCCCAAGCGGAAACGGGCCGGCTCCACTGTCCAGCCGTGGACGATGGCGGAAAAGCTGGCGTTTGAAAAGGAGCTGCTCGGGTTTTACGTCACCGGGCACCCGCTGGAGGAATACCGCCCGGTGCTGGAAGGCGGAAAGTATACGCCGATCGCCAAACTGCGCGAACAGGAGGACAAGGCAACGGTGACGATCGCCGGGGCGCTGGCGGTGGTGGAGAAGAAATTCACGAAGAAGGACAGCAAACCATTTGCCATCGTGACTGTGGAAGACCTGACCGAATCGCTGGAGGTGATGATCTGGAGCGAGGCGTACACCCGTTCGCAGTCGCTGCTGGTCCAGGGGGGCGTCGTCGCCATCACCGGGCGGCTCGATCTCCGCGAGGAAGGCCCCCGGCTTTCGGCCAACGAGGTCAAAGCGGTCAAACGCCCGGAGAACGGCGGCAAGGCGGTCCGCCTCCGGCTCGACCGCACCACCACAACGGAGGACGACCTGATTTTCATCCGCGATGTCATCTGGCAGAACCCGGGAGAGAGCCGGGTGGTGCTGGAGTTTACCGGCGGTGCGGAGACGCCGCTCCGGATGCTTCCCGACGACGGTTTCAAGATCACCGTCACGCCGGAGGTCGAGGAGAAGTTTTCGCGCTGGCTGGTCGCGCCGCCCGCACCGGCGGCCGAACCGGTGGAGAGCGCCGTTTCCTAACCGAAAACCATCCGGCGGGAGCGATTTTCAGTCTGGCCAAGGCAACCCCCACGAGGGTAAAGATAGCCCCAACATGCAACTGACCGAAGAACACCGACAGGCGGTAGCCCAATGGGTTGCCCAGGGAGCCACGCTGGCGGAAGTCCAGAAACGACTCGGGGAGGAGTTTGACGTTCGCCTCACCTATATGGAAGCGCGGTTTCTCGTTGATGATCTGGAGTTGAAGCTTCAGGAAGCGGAAACGAAGAAGCCGGAGGCTGAAGCCGACGCCGCCGGACCCGGCGCGGGAGCCGCTCCTTCCGGCCTGGTGGATGAATCGGGCGCGCCGATCGCCGACGAAACGGCGGGAGCCGCAGGCGGCGTGCAGGTCTCGCTCGACAAGATCGTCCGCCCCGGCGCATTGGTCAGCGGCAAGGTCACCTTCAGCGACGGGGTGCAGGCCGAGTGGTATCTCGACCAGACCGGCCGTTTCGGCCTGATGCCGCCGACGCCGGAATATCGCCCCTCGCCGGACGACATGGCCGATTTCAAGATCGCCCTGGAGCGGGAACTGCAACGCCAGGGATTGTAGGCGCGCAAGCGCCATTGACGGATTACTGGCGGACCTCCGCGTCCGTCGCGGGGTTGGAGGTCGCCGGGAGAACACGGGTGAACCCGAGACCTACTCCAGCAGCGACCTCCTTGGCGGCGGCTGCGCCCGGCGGCTCTGAAGCTCGGGCATTTCGTTGATCTCCTGGCAGATTTCGAGGCAATGCTCCTCGGCATTGTCGAAGTCGATCCAGACATGCTTGATCAACTCCTCGAGTTTCAGGACGGCGGAGCGGGAGGCGGGGTATTCTAGTGGTTCCATTTCCGGCGCGGCCTTCATGAAATCGCGCAGGATGCGGACGCTCTGCGCGGGAGCGGTCGCTTCAATTGCGGCCATCCCGCTTTTCGAGGCGACCGGCATGTTGGAGACCCCGAACTGGTGCGCCAGGATCTCGGGTCGACGCGTCAGGTGGAGAAACTCGGCGATCAGCCGGTGTTCGCGCAGGTGGGGTGAAACGGCGATGTTGAACTCCGCCATCACCGTCGAACGCCGCCGCCCCTCGGGCAGCGCGACCATCCCCCAGTTTTCGTGGCCGCTTTCCTTCAGGAGGTTGACCGTGGCGAAACTGGCGAGCTGGATCGCCACGCGATCGCGGACAAAAAAGCTGCAATCCGCCGTGGTTTCCGCGCCGATGATCGCCTTGATGAAGCCGCGACCGACGCTCATCTCCTTCAGGAAACGAATCCCCCGCAGGCTCGCCTCGGCATCAAGGGTGCAGCGCAGACCGTCTTCGCTCCAGATCCGCCCCCCTTCGCGATAGATGAAGGCGGGCCACCGTTTGGTGCTGAAAAACTCGCAGAGAAATGGAAAGACACGGTGGGTCCGGTCGCAGTCGACCAGTTGCTGGCAGGTGGCCAGAAACTCCGCTTCGCTCCAGTTAAAACGGGGGCGGGGGACGCGGGCCGCGTCAAAGACATTCCGGTTGTAGACCAGCACCAGCGGACAGAAGGTGACCGGCATCAGCTTGGGGAGGAGCGGTTCGCCGATCGCCCGCGCCACGTCGTCCGGAAGGTCGTCCACCAGGGCGTTCCACCCGTTTTCGCCGAACACCTCCCGCCAGTCTCCAATCAGGAAACGCCGTTCCGCCGCGTGAACGAAGGTGGAGGGCATCGTGTAAAAGTCGAGGCCGACCAGCCGCCGGTCGTCCTGGGGATTGTACGGCCTTTTGAGGGTGTTGATCACGAGATCGACCTGCGGAAGCTCCCGCTTGAGGGCGCGCTGAAAGGTTGGAGTCGTCCAGGTATCGCGCAGGAAAGGGGCGACCTGGCAGCGGATTTCCACTCTTCGCGTGATGTGCGGCGCCTGAAACGCCGGTGCCGGATGTTTTTTGACAAAGGAACCCTTGCCCCGGCTGCGGCTGATCAACCCGTCGTGCTCCATCAGTTCCAGCGCCTTGCGCAACGTGTTGCGGCTGACGGTGTATTGCCGGCAAAGGTCGTGCTCCGGCGGGAGCTGGCTGCCGATCGGGAACTCTCCGCTGGCCAGGCGGCTCTCCAGCGTGCGGCGGACCTGCGAATAGAGCGGCGTCGGGTCAGCCGTTGTCGCGGCCGTGGAAGCCGGGATGTCGCTTTCCGGGGCAAACGTGGCGTGGCGTTGGGGTCGGGGCATGGTGAAGCGGTGAAGGTTCCTTAGCGTTGTACCAACAAGGGAACAATTTCAGCGCCAAAAAGAAAAGCCTCTTTTTTAAAAAATCGCATTTTTATGGATGGAAACAGCAGAAAACAGGTTGTTCCTTAAAAAATACTATTGACCCAACAACTTTGAAAGTTGTATCCATTGGTCCGTATTCCAAAAACTGCGGAAACGATGTTCGTTCTCCGCTTCCTCCTCTTCATTGCCATGTTCAAGAAAACTCCCCCGTCCTTTTGTCGCGGCCTTTCCCGTTCCTTCTTTCCGATCGCCTGCGCTGTAGCGTTTGCCGGGATTGCTCCGCAAAGCGCCTTGGCTGAACTTAAAAGCTGGGCGGGAGGCAACGGAAACTGGACCTCGCCGGGCATGTGGGACAAGGGGGTGCCAGGGGCAGGGGATGATGCGCGTTTTGACAATGCCGTAAATTCCGACGTGACGGTGGGGCCGGGCGAAATCATCAGTTTTGATGCGTTGAATGTCCGCCGGATGCAGGTCTCCATTGCGCTGGGAAATGCCAGCAGTTTCACCTCGACGGGCGTCACCGTCGGCGCGCGTGCGAACTACGCCGGGCATCTTATTTTCAGCGGCCCGGCGGGAGGAAGCGCGACGTTGAGCCTGGGCAATCTGGTGATCGGGCAACCCAATACGGCGGACGGAAACAAGCTGACGCTGAGCGGCAGCGGGCTTAACGCCACGGCGACCGCGAACCTGAGTATCATCGGGCGGGGCTCCGGCTCCAACGAACTCCGGGTCATTGGCGGCGCGAAGCTGACCCTCAACGGTGTCCGGATCGGGTATATTGAAAACTCCTTCGGGAACCAGTTTGCGGTGGAAGGAGCGGGGTCGAAGGTGACCATCTCCACGGATTCCAACCGGTCCATTGAAATCGGCGCAGGTGTCGGCGAGGGGGTGAACGGGAGCCAGATGAACATCAGTCAAGGAGGTGTCGTCAGTTCCACGGTCTCGATGAAAATCAGCCAGATGGCGGGCACCCACTCCAACTCCGTCACCGTGAGCGGAGCCGGTTCGAAGCTCGAAATGACCTCCGCCGCCGCCCTGACGATCGGCGTAAGCAGTACGCCGACCGGTGCGGGCGGCAGCTTTGTGCGTCTCACCGATGGCGGGAAGTTGACCACCGACGGCAATGTCACCATCCACGGGCACGACATCACTTCAACGCTCGAACACGGGAGCAATGCCCTCCTCATTGAAGACGGATCGACGCTGACCCAGACGGCGGGCGCCCTTACTATTGGCAAGAACGCCCTGCTGCGGCTTGAGTCAGGGGCGACCCTCACCTCGCCCGGCGTGCAGGTGGCCGGTCGTTTCGAAGCGGAAGGCAACGGCCTGCAGGCGACGCCGGTAACGATCGCCGAAGGGGCGGTTCTCGCCATCGGCGTGGAGGGCCGCACGGCGGCACAACAACTCAACATCACCCAAAGCATGACGCTGGAGGCGGGCAGTTTTCTGGAGGTCAAACTTTTTGCCTCCGGCGAAATGGATCAGCTTGCGCTCAATCCCGGCGCAAGCCTGGTGCTCGGGAGCGGTGTGACGCTCCGCCTCTCGCTGGCCGGGTACGAACCGGTGCTCAATGATAGCTGGACTCTGGTCGATGGAGCCACCGGAGGTGTTTCCGGTGATTTCGAACTCTTTGAGATGCCCGAACTGCAGGGCGGCCTCTCCTGGGATCTTTCCAACCTGAACGAAGCGGGAGGGTGGAGAGTGGCCGTCATCCCCGAGCCGGGGACGTGGCTCTTGACCGGACTCGGCGGGCTCGCCCTGCTGGCGCTCCGGCAAAGGAGGTCGAAGTCGCTCGCGGCGGACCGATGACCGGAGGTTTCGCCGCTATCGGCTTGAAAAAGCACCGGCTGCGGCGATCAATAGCGAACCCCTCATGAAAGCTCCCCTCATCTTCCATCACCCGATCGTTCACTCCCGCCGGAACGCCTACACGCTTCTCGAAATCGTGGTGGCCCTGGCGATCCTTGCCGTGTTGGCGATCCTCGCCGTGCAGGGCACGGGCCGGACGCGGGAAGTGAGCGACAACGTCCGTTGCGTCGGCAGTTTGAGGATGATCGGCGTAGCGATGCAGGCTTACGTCAACGATCACAACGGCATGTTGCCCGGGCCGTTGTCCGGAGGGCAGCGCCTCGGGTATGACCTGACCTACAGCGACCAGTTCCACATCCCGCGCGTGTTGGGCAGCTACCTCGGTCTGCCGCCGCCCGGGCCGAAGGGCCACCGCCAGTTTCCTTCGCAGATTGCCTGCATGGCGTGGCTCAGGAAACTCGACACCGGCGGCGACAAGCTGACGACACCCGGCTTCATCACGTTAAGCAAAAAAGTCAACGGCGAGACCGTCCGCCCCTTTGGCAAGACCGAGGATATTCCGCCGATGCGCCTCATGGCGATTGACGAGCGGGCCTCCTTTGCCGTGTTGAGCGACATCGACGTCGGCAACGCCCCCACCTACGCCGGGAGCCTTTCGCCCCGGCCCGTTCACGGCAAACACCGCAATACCCTCTTCCTTGACTGGCACGTGAGTGCCGTCCCGGTCGATTAACCTTACTCAAAATGTCCCTGCGAACCACGCTGCTTCAAGCCGCCCTTTTCCTTTCCTTCTCCCTCGCCACGACCGGCACCGGGCTTGCCCGGGAAACGCCGCAGGAGCCGATGCGCTACAGCATTCCGCCGGTCCTCTCCAACGAAGGGGGCGTTTACCTGAAGGCGGAGAAGGGGACGCTGCGCGTGGAAGTGCTCAAGCGCGACATCAACCAGCGCGACAAATACCAGGGGAACCTTTACGCCTGGCTGCTTTCGCCCGACCGCCAATGCGTAGCATCCGCCAACCTTCAGGACGACGGAAGCAAGGCCGACGGCACCCCGGGCGAAACCACGGCGGTTGAACTCAAGGCCGAGGTTGGCGAACCGGGCATCTACCTTTTAATGGTCTCGCTGACCGGCTTTGACGGGGTTCGCTACGATACGGCGTGGGGTTTTTCAACCAACGCCTCCAAATATGTTTTTGCCCGGGGAGAGACGCCGGGCGGGCGCGGCAAAACGCCCCTGGTGATCTTCGGCGACCAGGAACCGGGCGTCTCGCTCTGGTTCCAGCCGACGCAGGAGCGGTTTTCCATCAAGGCAACCGCCCTGCCGGAGACAGCGGGCAGCCTGGAGATCCACCCGCCCGAGGCAAAGGAGGTCGCGCTCGCCGTTTCCGAAAAGGAGACCCGAAAGGTTTTCACGGCAAAGCCGGGCCGCGAACCGTTGTGGAAGATCGACACCGGCGGCGCTTTGGTTGCGCTCGACGTGGAAGGGCTCACCTCCTGGCATCAATGGGGTGGGTTCGCGCTGGAGGACCACGGGTTTTTCTCCTTTCACAAGGAAGCGTACCTCCCCGTCGCCGACCTGCGCTGGGTGTTGACGCCGTATCAGACGATCCGCGAACTCGCGCCCGCCGCGCAAAAGGGCGAACTGGAATGGCGGATGCACAACCACGCCAGCGCCGCGAGCCACCGTTTCAAGGTGGAGGCGGTCTCGCCGGAAGGGGCGGCGGTCGCCCTGAAGCTCCCGGCGGAGGAAATCGTGCTCGCCCCGGGTGAGGACCGGACGTTGAAGGTTCCGTATGAAGTGGCCGGCGGGTTTTCGAAGCCCGAAAAACATCTCCTCCGCGTGACCGCGCTCGACCTTCCCGGTTACACCACCTTTGGCTCGATCCGTTTTGTTCCGGAACGGAAGGAGGAGGCGCTCAAGCTCCCGGTCGCCTACAAGCCGTTCGAACACGTGGCGGAGAAGTTTGGCTATGAGCCGGGCTATCCGCTCAATCAGGTCGATTTCGATCCTTCCAACCATCCATTCGTCCGCCAGACCGTCACGCGGAGCCGTTCCGACGGGGTTTTTCACCGGAGCGGGGGCAAATGGGTGCTCGATAACTTTGCCGGCGCCATCGCCTCCGTGCTCCCCGGTTTTCAGGAAACCGTGCTCGGCTCGACCTTTTACTCGACCCGGACCGCCTTTGACACGGAAGGGGGCGTCTATACCACCGTTTCGGCGACCGCCACCGGAAAAGCGAGCGAGGCGGTGCGGGTTTTACTTCATGAACCGTCTCCCGGAGGCGGCTTCAAGGCCTATCTCCTCGACAAGCCGGGGGTCGCCCTTGCCGACATCGAGGGGTTCACCGGGCACAACCGCGCCGAAGGACCGCCGCCGGTGGTGATCTATACGGCGGTCGAACATGAGAAGCGGAGCGCGGAGGAAAAGTGGCGCGATCACCGGGTTCTCGAGCTGATCGTTCCCGAAAAGAAGAAGGATGGGTCGCTTTCGCTGGAGAAGCGGGTGGTCTTAAGCCGCAACGCGATCAATCTCTGCACCCATTCCGGCGGCGCATCGACGATCGCCTCGCTGGGCAACAAGATTCATGTCGTCTACGGCGAAGTGACCGACGAGCCGCAAAAGAACGCCGGGGTGCCGACCTATATCGTGACGTATCACCGCGATTCGGGTCAGCTTGAAGGGCCGGTCTTCCTCGGGTACGCACCGCCGGTCAACGACATGCACAACAGCTCCGGCATTGCGCCCGACAGCAAGGGAATCCTTCACGTCGTCCTCGGGGCGCACGGGAAAAACCCGTTTCACTATGTACATTCGCTGGAGCCGAACTCCATCTCCGGCGGCTGGAGCGCCCCCGAAGTGGTTCTGAAGACCGGATTGAAGGCCAACGGCGTCGGCCCGGCCGAGAGCGGCGCGCAAACCTACGTCGGCCTGGTCTGCGGCAGCGACGACGCGCTTCACATCGCCTTCCGGCACGATTTCCAGGATGTCAACGGACCCTTCCCCGGGTTCACCGAGCGTTACCGCGCCCTTTCTGTCCAGAGAAAGCCCGCAGGCGGGCCATGGGAGGAAGCCACCCCGATGATCCTGCCGCCGCTCCCCGGCTACAGCGTCTACTACCACAAGCTGACCGTCGACCGCAAAGGGACGCTCTATCTCTACTTCACCTACCGGATGACCCATTCCATCTACCGCTCCGAAAACCCGGCCACCGGAAACTACGCCGGCCTTTTCAAGAGCAGCGACGGCGGCACGACCTGGACGCTCGCGAGCGATGCCGGGTTTGGGGAGTAAGGGGGAGGGAGGTCGGAACAGGTCGACAGATGGTTGACGCACGGCTGCTTTTGAGGGGATGCCAGGGCCGGGAAGTTCTTTCATCGTTCTCAAAAAGTCCCCCGCGAGATGGGAGCTTGCAGCCTCCCGGTTCTCTCCGGTAAAGTGACCGCCTCACCATGAATCTTGCCGAGCTTCAACGTATCTACGACCAGCCGTTTTTCGAACTCATTGCGCAGTCGAGGAGCGTCTATCTTGACCACTGGAAGGGAGACGAAGTGCAGCTCTGCACGCTCCTTTCCATCAAGACGGGAGGCTGCTCGGAGGATTGCAGCTACTGCGCCCAGAGCGCCCGTTACTCCACCGGGGTCGAGCGGGAGAAGCTGATGTCGAAGGAGGCGATTCTGGAAAAGGCGAAGGCCGCGCGCGAAAACGGTTCCTCGCGCTTCTGCATGGGCGCGGCGTGGAAAGGGGTGCGCGATGGCGATCCCCGGTTCGAACAGGTGCTCGACGCCGTGCGCGATGTCAGCAAACTCGGCATGGAAGTCTGCGTGACCCTCGGGCAACTGAGTTCCGCCGAGGCACACAAGCTCAAGGAAGCGGGGGTGACCGCCTATAACCACAACATCGACACCTCGCCCGATTACTACCCGGAGATCGTGACGACCCACACCTTTCAGGACCGGCTCAACACCATCGCCGCCGTGCAGGAGAGCGGGATGTCGGTCTGCTGCGGCGGGATCATCGGCCTGGGCGAGCAGGAGATCGACCGGCTCAAGATGCTGGAGGTGCTCACCAAGTTTGACCCCCCGCCCGAAAGCGTGCCGATCAACTGTTTGATGGCCATGCCCGGCACGCCGCTCGAAAACCAGCAGCCGGTCGATATCTTCCAGCTCGTCCGCCTCGTGGCGACGACGCGGATCGTCCTGCCAAAAGCGCGCGTCCGCCTGAGCGCGGGGCGCACGCGGCTTTCCCGGGAAGGGCAGGCGCTCTGCTTCTTTGCCGGGGCGAATTCCATTTTCTACGGCAACAAACTGCTCACGGCGGCCAACCCGGGAGCCGATGCCGACCAGGAACTCCTCAGGGAACTCGACCTCGTGCCCAATTCGCCGCAGTGCGAGATGGCGTGCCTGACCTGAAAGCGCACCGGCTATGATTTCTTCAGCGGACTCCCTGCGCGACCTGACCGTGGCGCTCGCCGGAACGCCCTCCCTCGGTGGCGACGCCATCCGTTTCGCCGCGCGCGCCCTGCTTTCCGAGGCGGTGACCCTTCCGGAGAAGGCCGATTTTTTGCGCGCCCTGACCGCGCGCGGCGAAAGCGCGGAGGAGATCGCGGGGCTCGTTGAAGCCTTTCTGGAACATGCGGTTGACCCGGCGCTCGACCCGGCGACCCTTCCCGGGCCGATGCTCGATGTCTGCGGCACGGGGGGCGATCGGCTCCATCTTTTCAATGTCTCGACGACGAGCATGTTTGTCCTCGCCGCAGGGGGCGCGGTGGTCGTCAAGCACGGGAACCGGAGCATCACCTCGCAATGCGGCGGGGCCGATGTGCTCGAAGCGCTCGGGATTCCGGTCGAGCAATCGCCCGAAGCGTTGCGCGAACAGGTCCGCCGGACCGGGCTCGGGTTTCTCTTTGCGCCGCTTTACCACCCGGCGTTCAAGGTGATCGGGCCGGTCCGCAAGCAACTCGCCGCCGAAGGGGTCGCCACGGTATTCAACCTGCTCGGGCCGCTGCTCAACCCGGCGCGACCGGCGCACCAGTTGATCGGGATTTTTTCGAAGCCGGTGCTTGCAAAGTACGCCAGCGTGCTTCAGCAGCTCGGGCGGCAGCAGGCATGGGTGGTCCATGGCGAGAGCAGCGACGGGCAGGGGATGGACGAACTCTCGACCATGGGGCCGACCGATTACTACACGGTTTCCCCTAAGGCGATCGCCACCGCCCGCATCGACCGGGAGACGATTGCCCAACTTGGGCTGGTTCCCGCAACGCTTGAAGAACTGCGGGGCGGCGACCGGCAGGTCAACGCCACCATCCTGCGCGACATCCTTTCCGGAACCCTCCGGGGGCCGAAGCGCGACCTCGTTCTGCTCAACGCCGCTGCCGGTTTTGTCGTCGTCGGTCTCGCCGGGAACCTCGCGGAGGGCCTCGACCTCGCGGCGCGGCAGATCGACTCGGGCCGCGCGCTGGAGAAGCTCCGTGCCTTGCAGGCTTGAAGCGAACGGGTCCTGAAACAGGAGGCGGTTTCCCGTGAGCTGGTAGAGAAAAATTTCCGCTTGACGTTGAGCCTAATTCATAGTTATGAAGTAAGGACGCTATGAATACGTGGCCACCATCCCATCTCCCGCCTCCCGCTTTGAGTGAGCCCCATCCCATGGAACGACTGCTGCCTCTCTACCAGCAGGTCAAGGGACGGATCATGCGTTCGTTTGCGGACCGGAAACCGGGCGACCGGCTTCCTACGGAGACGGAGTATATCAAGGAGTTCGGCGTTTCGATCACAACGATCCGGCAGGCGATGCGGACGCTTGAGCAGGAGGGCTGGATTGAAAAGCGCCAGGGGCGGGGAACCTTCCTGCTGGACCCCGACGCCCGGCATGGCAAGCATGTGGCGCTGCTTCTGGAGGCGGATGTTTCCAGCGACAACCTTTCCCCGGTTTACCTGAAGCTGCTTCAGGAACTGCGGCTCTGCTTTTTCAAGTACAACATCCCGACACGTCCTTATCTGGGCCATCTGCGCCTCGGCGTAGAGATCGGGGAACTGACCTGCCGGGAGTTTTTCGACGAACTGCGGCAGAACCGCATCAACGGAGTGGTTCCGCTGCTGGCCCAGAGGCATCCTTCCTGGATATCCGAGTTGCAGAAACGGGCGATCCCGATCGTGGGGGCCAGCCTCTCCGCGGACATTCGCGTGGGGGCGGATCACGAAAAAATGATCTGCACGATGCTCGATTTTTTTCGCAGTCGTGGACATGAAAGGATGGCCGTGCTCCTGAAGGATACTCCCACGGCGTTTCCCATCCATTTCCTGGAACTCTTTCGCAAGCACGCGCCGGATTACGGCATCACCCTCGCCCAGGATTGTATCCGCGATGACATCAGCGGCCTCGATGCCCAAGAAGCGCAAGAGGCGATCCGCGAAATCTGGAAGCAGGCAGCGCACAGACCCGATTGCGTCTTTATCGAAAGCGATCTGATCGTGGAAGCGTGCAGCGCCGCGATTGAGGAGCAGGGGAATGGCTCGCAAGTCGGGTTGGCGAGTTGGGGGTCTGATGCCGTGAAACTGGCGCCCCGCCCCAATCTGATCCACTGTTTTGTTTCCGTGAAAACAGTGGCGCAAATCTGCGCCGACAAGATGAAGGAATACCTTGAGGGCCGGGAGCCTTCGTCCTCTCCCGTCGTCCCTTTCATGGTCTCGCGCGGAGAACGTCGCCCCGTGAGTCAGGAAGCCTGACATCAACTTTTTAGAAAACCCTCCCCATATGAAAACTCCCCTACTCGCCCTTGTCATGGTCGCCCTCACCCACGCGGCTTCCGCCCAGGTGGTGGTCACCCACAGCTCGGTCGCGCCAAGCCTCGATATTGTTCTAAGCCATCCCTTACCCTCAGCGGAGAACCGCGCCGGCAACACCTGGAGATGGCGCGAAGAATCGGAGCAGCCACGCAACGAAACCGCTCAACTCTTCCAGACCGACACAGCGTTCAACCTGACGGGGATCGTCCTGCATGCTCCGAGTTCATCGCAGACGACCGTTGACCGTCCTTTCAAGCTGATCGTCGAGAAGTTTACAGGAGCTACCCTCAATGGCGGGCGCGAGGAGGTTTCGGCCCAGTCCGGGCTCCTGCCTTCCTTTGGAGCCGGAGGCTATATCCACTTCTCGCTCGGCCAGGCAGTCGCCATCGAAGCGGACCAGATTTATGGACTTCGCCTGGCGTTCGACGGACCGCAGACTTCTAACACGATGGGGTTCACCCTCGATAATATCGGTACGACGCTGCCTTTTGGCGAATACTTCTATTACTATAATCCTTCGATTTCGGCCAACCTGATACCGATCGCTACCCAAACGGCGGTTTACTATATCACCGGATCGGTAGTCCCTGAACCGGGTGTTGTCACTTTGGGAGCCCTTGGCGGGTTTGGCCTGCTCCTGTTCGCAAGCCGCCTGCGCCCCCGGAAAAGGAGCGGCTTCAGCGTTTGAGTCTCTTCACCAACCATGAAAAATTTCTCAAAAATCGTTCTGGCGTTCTCAGGCTATCTCTGGGCGCTCTTTTCCCCTCCCTTGCAGGCCGACACGCTATTTGAACGGGTCGAAGTGAAGGCCAACGAAGCGGAAGTGACCCACGACCCCGGCATGGGGATGATGGTCATCCCAGGCAGACAGGGGAGCACCCTGGAACTTAATGAAGCCTTTCCGCTGGAGGAAGGCTGCCTTTTGGGCTGGGTGCGCCCGGTGAACTGGGCCGGGCAGGAGCAGGATATGGTGCACCTGGTGAGCGCGAAGACGGAGACCGCCTGGCTGAGCGTCTACAAATATCAGGAGGACCAGAACAAGCTCGGCCTGATCTTCCTCTATGGTCGCCCCTCTCCGGGCGGACGAGACGCGCAATATACCCTTGCCAATACTTCAATCTCCGGCTGGAAAAAGAACCAATGGCATCATTTCGCGGCAACCTGGTCGCAGAACGACCGGCAGATCGTCCTCTACCTTGATGGCAAGGAGGTGTCGTCATCCAGCATCAGGGAACACCAGCTTCCCGACGGGACGATCACGAAGCTGCGCCTCTCGGCGGCCAATGCGAAACCGGACGGCGATTTTTTCCGGACGGCTTTTGCCGGATTGCAACTTACAGGGACCATCCCGACGCCGGATGAGATCCAGGCGATGGTTTCAAAGAAGCAGGCCGGGGCTCCCAATCTGGAGTTCGTCCCCCCCTCGGTGGCGACGATTCCCTACCTTGCCCGACCGCCCGTCATTGACGGGGTGCTGACTTCGGGCGAATGGGATGAAGCTTCCGTCCTCTTTGGCGGGATTCAGGCGATTATACCGGTGGTCAATCCCGACCAGACCTTCAAAACCTATGCCGGGTATGATGATGAACATATCTACCTGATGATGGTTTCCCGCGCTCCGGGGATGAAGCTGCGGGCTGAAGTAAAGGAGAACGGAACGAAGGCCGTCTTCAAGGATGATTCCATCGAGGTCTTCTTTGCCCCGGATAACGAACCGATCAATTGCTACCAGTTTATCGGGAACTCGCAAGGCTTTCATGCCTACCACCGTTCCAAGGATGCCCAGTGGAAGGCGGACTGGGAATACCGGAACACGCTCTATGAAGGTTACTGGTATGCGGAACTGAAAATCCCCATCCGAAGCATCTTCACCGGGAAGATCGGACCGGGAACGCGCTGGTCGGCCAATTTTGTCAGGAACTGGCGGACGGTCGAGCCCGATTCCCAGACTGCCTGGTCGTTCACGCCCCGGTCATTCTATTCCCATATGGGCGAACTGATCTTTGGGGCAAAGGGCGAGGCTTACCGCCTGAACATCGATGAACTCCCCTTGCAGGAGGCGTTGGTCAAGGGTAGCTTTGAAGCGCTGGCTCCAGAGAAAAAGGTTGAGGAAGTGACCCTCTCCCTTGTCGAAGGGACGGAGACGGTCCTTGAACGAAAGCAGACTCCCTTGACGGCAGGCGCTCGGGCGAACCTTGAAGAACAGCTTCCAAGTGGTCAGGCATCGAACCTGATTGTTGAGGCGTCCGACAAAGGTGAGAAGGTGATCTTCCGCCAGTCGATCCCGATGAAGGTCCGCGGAGAGAGCGCCTTCCGTGTCCGCACCGATTTTGAGGCGGGCAAGCTGATCATCGAAGCGCCTTCACTCGCCGCCGCCGGTGCCGTCATCCGGCTGCTGGATGAAACGGGCAAGGAAGTCAGGAGGGAGACGGTAAAGATCGAACCGGGGAAACGGCAATGGGTGTACGCCATTGACGCCCGGAATATTCCCGCCCATCGCTATACTTTCGAGGTGCAATGGCTTTCGAGGGAGGGAGGGCAGATTTCCGTCCATCAGGTCGCCTATAACCATATCGGACAACCCGAATGGCTCGACTGGGACCCTCAGTTGACGAAAGTCCCCAAGCCGTGGACGGCGATCTCCTACGGGAAGGAGGAAGTCGGCGTGTGGGGGCGCAGGTATGGGCTTCAGAAGGCGCCTTTCCCGGCCTCCGTCGTCTCCGGCGGCACAGCGGTGATTCCCGAGCCGGTCACGCTCACGATCGTTCTGGACGGGGAGCCGGTGAAGTGGGAAGGCTCGGGAGAGTGGACCGGGAAGAAGGATTGGGAGGGGATCTATTCACTGACCGGGAGAACGAAAACGGCCGCGGTAGCCGCCCGCACCCACTTCGAGTTTGACGGGTTGTGGTATGTCGAGCTTGATATCGTCCCCACCGGCGCGGAGGTGGAGGTGCAGGAGATCAAGGTGGACGTGCCCCTTGAAAAGGGACTGGCCCGGCGGATCTATGCGCACAACCATCACCGCGATGTCATCCAGGGGGCTTTCGATCCAAAACTTCTCGGGCGTTATCTACCCCATGTCTGGATCGGCAACCACGAGGCCGGCGTGACGTGGTTTACGGAGTCAAACCAATACTGGAGCCATCGCGACGCCGAAAAGGCCATTCGGTTTGTGGCGAAGCCGGAGACCGATCTTCTGCAGGTGACGGCGGTCGACAAGCCTTTCAAAACGAAGACCAAAGTACACTACCTCTTTGGACTTCAGGCGACTCCGATCCGCGAAACGGCTTCCCTGAGAAGATCCTTGCGGATCAGCCCCGACCCGTACGATAGCATCGGGAACCCATGGCAACTCGACCGGTCGATCTTTCATGACGATAACCAGGATGGATTGTACGGCGCGTTGCCCACCTTCCCGAAGAGTTTTTCAGCCTTGGAAAACGAACTGAAGCGCTGGCGTGAAAAGGGGGTGAACATGGCGTTCTATGTTGCGCCCGATATTGTCTCGCCGACCACCACGGAGTGGGAAGTCTTCGGGACCCGGTGGAAGAATCCCCACGGTCCCTACCAATGGGGGTGTGTGCACTCGGACAGCGCACGCTTTCAGACCTGGTTTTTTGACCGGATGATCCAACACGCTGATCTGAGGGCTATCTATGTCGATTGCGCCAAGGCGTATCCCTGTGCCAATGAACTGCACGGCTGCGGGTATCGGGACGAGGCGGGGGCGGCGCATGTCACCACCCCGATCCTTTCCCTGCGGAAGTATCTGAGGAATCTCTATGTTTCCCTTCATGAAAGCAGACCGGTCGGAACGATCCCCCCGGCGCTGGTCCTGCACATGTCGGCGGGATTGACCTCGGTGGCCCACGGTTTTTCGGACATCGTGCTGGAGGGCGAGGAGATCAACCACAGGATGGTGCAGACCCCGAGCTACTTCGATCTCTACCCTCCGGACAAGTGGCAGGCGATCTTCGGCCATCAACAGGGGGTCAACGTCATGCTGTTGCCAAACTACGGACAGGTGGGGCCTAAGGAAGACCAGATGTCCGAGGTGCTCAACGCCACCTTCCTGACCCAGGCCCTGCTCAACGATACGCCGATCTGGAACGTCTGGAGCAACCGCCAGTATGTTTCCCGGCATCTCGAACTGGTGAACCCTTGGATTCGGGACCCGGAGACGGAGTTTCTCCCGTACTGGAGCCAGAAGTTCGTCTCCCCGGCCAACGGGACACTGGCGGTCAGTCTCTATCGGAACAAGGAAGGCATCCTTGCGACCATCGGCAATTTCTCAAAGGAGGATCAGCGCGAGCGTCTCGATGTTGACTGGAAGGGGCTGGGGCTCGACCCGGGGAAGGTTAAGATGACCGATCTTGTCTCCCGGAGGGAGATCGCTCAGGGGAGCGTCATCGCAGTTCCCCGGGAGAACTTCCTTCTGCTAAAGATCGCTTTGGAATAGGATGCAAGGCTGTATGATGGGAGATCAAGTGATGAGGCGAAGCTTAAAGGCGTTCTCCACCCCGGAGATGCTGGTGGTGATCGCCATCGGCGCCGTCCTCATGATGCTGGCGGTGCCGGTCTATCAGGCTTTTCACCAGAAGGGGAAGGATACCCAATGTATCTCCAACCTGCGCCAGTGCGGACTTTCGGTGTTATCCCATGCCAATGATCACAACGGTAATTCCGTGGTTGCCTACATCCCCCCGGGCGAGGAGTATGACGGCCATCCGCAGGCGGGTAAGATGTGGCATATGTTTTTGCACGAGAAGGGATACATCCGGGATATGCGGATCATGGTATGCCCCGCCTTTGCTCCCCACCGGTGGACGGGAACCACGAAGGTATCGCAGACCTATGGATTACGGAGGAATATGGGCGAGATCCGCTATCAACCCGTCCTGAAGATCGGGAGGAGCGACCGCCTTTCCACTCATGTCCTTCTCGCGGACAGTTCAAAGACGGGCACGTGGGTGGGGCAGGACTATTACCTGGAACTGGAAGCGTCAGGGTCGAAAAGCGACCGGATTCATACCCGCCACGGCCATCGGGCCAATATCTTTTTTGCCGATGGCAGCCTTCGGGCGCTGACGGCGGAGGAGATTGTCGATCTTGAGGACGGCTGGGGGCTGAAGCGTTCGATCGATACGGTTATCTATTAGGCTTGCTTCGGGAGCAACTGCTTCAAAAGCGACAGCGTCTCGCGAAGCTGTTCCGCCGGAAGCCGCGAGGTGAGCCGGGGGAACTTTCCGCCGAGCATCAGGTAATCGCCGCGCCGGGTGATCATCAGCTTGCGCTCGCGTACTTCAACACGGCTCGCCTTGAATTCCGTTGCGGCGAGTTTGACCTGCGTGAGCAGAAGAAGGTTCTCCACCGCTTCGGGCAGGCGGCCAAAGCGGTCGCGCCACGCCGCTTCGAGTTTTTTAAGCTGCGGGCGGGTGGTGATCTCCGCCAGCGCGCGGTAGGCGGCAATCCGCGTCTGCGATTCGGAGATATAGCCGGTCGGCAGGAAGGCGGGGGTCAGTTCCTGCGGGTCGCCGCGCAGGAAGTCGGCTTCGTTGGTGGCGACAAAATCGAGCCGGACGGTGACCTCCATCCGTGGCCGGACCTTTTCCCCCTTGAGCTTGGCGACCGCCTGCCGGAGCAACTGGCAGTAGAGGTCAAACCCGATGGCGACGATATGCCCGCTCTGCTGCGTGCCGAGGATGTTGCCCGCGCCGCGGATCTCCAGATCGCGCATGGCGATCTTGAACCCCGCGCCGAGCGAGGAATATTGCCGGATGGCGTTGACCCGCTTGCGCGCTTCGGTGCTCATCAGGTCGCGCGGGATCATCAGGTAGGCGTACGCCTTCTGCCGGGCGCGGCCGACGCGGCCCCGGAGCTGGTAGAGATCGGCGAGCCCGAACCGGTCGGCGCGGTCGATGATGATCGTGTTGGCATTGGGGATGTCGAGCCCGCTTTCAATGATCGTCGTCGAAAGGAGGATGTCGGCCTTCCCGTCGATGAAGGTCTGCATGACCGCCTCCAGCTCCTGTTCGTCCATCTGCCCGTGGCCGACGACGACCCGCGCCTTGGGCACCAGTTTTTTGAGCTTCTGGCGCATCCCCTCAATGCTCGCCACCCGGTTGTGGAGGAAAAAGACCTGCCCCTGCCGGGCGAGTTCCTGCCGGATCGCGTCACGGATGATCCGTTCGTCGTAGCCGCAGATGATCGTCTCGGTCGGGATGCGGTTTTGCGGCGCGGTTTCGAGGATCGACATGTCGCGCGCCCCCATCAGCGAAAGGTAAAGGGTGCGCGGGATCGGGGTCGCCGAAAGGGTCAGCACGTCGATCCGCTTGAAAAGCTCCTTGAACTTCTCCTTGTGGACCACGCCGAAACGTTGTTCCTCGTCGATGACCGCGAGCCCGAGGTCCTTGAACCGGACGTCCTTCGAAATGAGCCGGTGGGTGCCGACCACGATGTCGACCGACCCGTCGGCGAGCCCCTTGAGGACCTTGCGCTGCTGGGCGGCGGTGCGGAAGCGGCTCAACGTTTCAACCGTGATCGGGTAATCCGACATCCGTTCCCGAAACGTCTGGTAATGCTGCTGGGCGAGCACCGTGGTCGGCACGAGCACCGCCACCTGTTTGCCACCCATGACCGCCTTGAACGCCGCGCGGATGGCGACCTCCGTCTTGCCAAAGCCGACATCGCCGCAGATGAGCCGGTCCATCGGGCGGGGCGACTCCATGTCGACCTTGGTCTCGGCGATCGCGGTGAGCTGGTCGGGTGTTTCGCGGTAGAGGAACGAGCGCTCAAACTCGCCCTGCCAGGCGGTGTCGGGCGGGAAGGTGTGGCCCGGGGCGGTTTCGCGCTCCGCATGAAGGGCGAGGAGGTTGGCCGCATAGTCAAAGACCGCTTTTTGCGCCTGCGCCTTGGCGCGTGCCCAACGGGCATCGCCGAGCTGGCTCAACTCCGGGTTGCGCTTGCCGACGCCGACATAGCGCGAGACCAGGTACGACTGCTCCAGCGGCACATAGAGCCGTGCCTCCTGCGCAAACTCCAGGACGAGCACCTCCTCCTTCTTCCCTTCGCCCCGTTCGAAGGTGGTCAATTCCAGGAAGCGGGCGATCCCGTGTTCGAGGTGGACGACGATATCCCCCTCGGTCAGTTCGGAAAAGTCGATCTGGCTGCGGCGCGACTGCTCCCGCGCACGGCGTAGCGCAAGGCGGCGGGCGCGGGTGTTGCGGTAGCGGCCAAACAGCTCCGCATCGCACAGAACGGCCACTTTTCCGGCGGGAAAGGTGAAGCCGGAGTGGAGCGTGCCGATTGTCAGGTGCAGCCGGGGGTGATCCGGTTCCGGCAAAAGATCGCGGAAGCGCTCCTGCTCCCCCTCGTTGTTGCAGAAGAGATGGACCTCCCATTTCTGCTCCAGCCATTGGTCGAGCTGTCGCAGGAACTGTTGCCGTTTCCCGGCTTCGATGACGAGATCGCCCGCTTCGAAGGTGCCGAGCCCGTGATCCTCAAAGCCGTAACGGCCCGGCTCGGCGTTTTCGTCGTTTTCCAGCGCAAGCGGAGCCCATTCCACCCCTGCGCCGAGGTCGAGCACGGCGTCGCCCGGTTGGAGGTAGTCGCGCACGCTTCCTTCGCCGCGGCTTTCGCCCAGCAGGACCGCCGCCTCGTCGACCGGCTCGACGGAAGTCTGCACGTCGAGATCAAAAAAGCGGAGCGATTCGATCTCGTCGCCGAAAAACTCGACCCGCAGCGGGATGGAGTGTTGCCACGAAAAGAGATCGACGATGCCGCCGCGCACCGAGAACTGTCCCCGCAGGGCGACCTGCGGCACCCGCTCGTACCCGGCGCTCCCGAGGCGCTCCACCAACGTTTCCAGCGGCAGGCGTTCCCCTTTTTTGAGTTCGAGCGAAAGCGCCTGCATCCCGTCGGGCAGGGGGGCGGGATCGTTGAGCGCGGCTGCCGTAAGGACGATGACCGCCCGCTTTGTCTGGAGGAGGCGACCGAGGGTCTGGAGCCGTTCGGCGGCGAGTTCGGGGTCGGGGAGGATGTTTTCGGCGATCGCCGTCTCCGCCTCCGGCAGGAAAAGGGCGTCCGGGTGCCAGTTGAGGAGTTCCGCATGGACGCTCTCCTGCGAACGGAGATCGGGGGCGAGCACCCAGAGCCGCTCCACCTTTTCCGCGATCAACGCCGTCATGACCGAACGCGCGGCAGGGTGGATCGACGGAAAGACCAGCCGCCGGTTTTCGGCGACCGCCTTGGGGACCTTGCGCAACAACGCCGCCAGCCCCCGCGAACGCCCGATCACCCCGGGCAGCGATGGAGGGTGGTCAGCCAAGCGGCAGGAGCGGGAGAAGGGTGGAGGCAATGGAGGAGCCGGTCATCGTAACGGTTTCGGAACCGGGCCCGGGTTGGAGCGTGGCAACCGGGACGATGCCGTTCCACGAGCTGGTCAGGAACGCTTCGGTGGCGCGGGCGAGGTCGGCGGGGGTGAGCGCACGCTCGACGACCGGCTGGCCCGAAGCGCGGCGGTGTTCGACGATCCATTCGCGGATCACCCCGTCGCGCGCGCCGGAACCGAGCCGGGGGGTGAGCAGTTGGCCGCCGATGACGACAAAAAGGTTCGCCATCGCGGCGGAGACCGCTTCGCCCTGCGGATTAAAGAGGAGCGCCTCGTCGGCACCGGCGGCCTTCGCTTCCTCCCACGCGGCGATGTTGGCCCAGTAGTTGGCCCGTTTCCAATGGCCGGGGAGGGGGAGGTACGGGTGGGCGCTCCTTTTCAGATGGTACGGTCGCGCCGGGCGGGTGTTGGAGCGCGCTTCCCCGAACGCGAAGAGACGCGGGGCGTTCACGCCGCTGCCCGGTGCGCCATCCCCGGCGGTGAGGTAAAGCCGGGCAAAGGTCGGCCCCGGGCCTCCATGGCGAAGAAGGAAATCGGCGGCGGCCTCCAGCGCCGTTTCCTCCAGCGTCCAGCCATGTTGCCGGGCGGCATTTCGGAGGCGGCGCAGGTGGGCTTCGAGAAACTCCACCCGGTCGTTGCGGATGGCGAGGCTTTCAAAAAACGCCATCCCGTAGCGGAAGCCGCGATCGGTCAGCGGCACGGCGCCCGCCATTTCGAAGGTTTCACCATTCCAGCAACCGGCGAAGGGTGGCGGGGTGGCGCAGAGAGACATGGCAGGACAAAAAGAAGGAAATCAGGAACGTGGTGCGGAGGGGAGATCGACCGCCCCGAACCGGCGTTGCCGTCGGCCATACTCGCGCAGCGCGTCGTGCAGGTCGTCCTTGGAAAAGTCCGGCCAGAGTTTCGGGGTGATGTAAAGCTCCGTATAGCTCAACTGCCAGAGCAGAAAGTTCGAAAGCCGTTGTTCGCCCGAGGTGCGGATCAGAAGATCGGGGTCGGGATACTCCGCCGTGGCGAGGTGCCGGGCAAAGGTCGCTTCATCAATCTGGTCAGGGGTGAGCCGACCGGCGCTCACCTCGGCTGCGAGGGAGCGGGCGGCTTCGACGATCTCCATCCGGCTCGAATAACTCAGCGCGAGGATCAGCGTCAGCCGCCGGTTTTTGGCCGTGTCGCGGACGGCGCGCCGGAGTTCCTTCTGCGTGGAGGCGGGGAGATCGGTGATCGTGCCGATCGTCTTGAGGCGGATCTCCCGTTCGACAAGCTGGTCGTGCTCCTTGTTCAGAAACCGTTCCAGGAGCCCCATGAGCGCGGAAGTTTCGCTCTTGGGGCGTTTCCAGTTTTCAGTGGAAAAGGCGTAGAGCGTCAGGTATTGCACCCCGGCTTCCGAACACCCTTCCAGCGTGGCGCGAACAGCGTCGGCCCCCTTTTCATGACCGGTGATCCTCGCCAGCCCCTGGTTGCGCGCCCACCGCCCGTTGCCGTCCATGATCACGGCGACATGGCGCGGAACTTCCGGCCCCGGCGGCGTTGCGGCGGGGGAAGCGGGGGTTTTTCTGGCGGTGGAGAGTTTCGTCACGGTTACTCAAATCGTAAACACGCCCGGCGACGACCTTTGGAAAAGAAAATCAGACGAGGATCGTCTGGTCGCGGTGAGGCCCGACGCTGACAATTTTCAGGCGCGAGTCGGTCAGTTCCGCCAGTTTCAGGGCGTAGTTGCGGGCGTTTTCAGGCAGTCCGTCAAAGGTTTTGACCTGCGATGTATCGCACTTCCAGCCGGGAAGCTCGATCGTGACCGGTTCGCAGCGGCCCAGCTTTTCGTAATCGGTCGGGAAATGGGTGATTTCCTTCCCGTCGAGCCGGTAGGCGATGCAGACGCGGATGGTTTCCAGCGAATCGAGCCCGTCAAGGTTGGTGATGGCGATTTCGTCGAGCCCGTTGACCATTCCGGCGAAACGGGTGGCGACCGCGTCAAACCAGCCGCAGCGACGCGGGCGGCCCGTGGTGGCTCCAAACTCGCGCCCCATGCCGTGAAGCATGGCGGTTACGTCGGCATTTTCCGTCGGGAAAGGGCCTTCGCCGACGCGGGTGGTATACGCTTTCATGACGCCGAGCACGGAGTCGATCCGATGCGGCGGCACGCCCGAGCCGGTCGAAGCGCCGCCGGCGGTCGTGTTGGAGGAGGTAACGTACGGGTAGGTGCCGTGGTCGATGTCGAGGAAAGTTCCCTGCGCCCCTTCGAAGAGGAGTTCCTTCTTCTCCTTGAGCGCCTGGTGAAGGTAGATCACCGTATTGGTGATGAACGGGCGGAGTTTTTCCCCGGCGGCGAGGTATTCGGCGTTGATCTCTTCAAATGAAAGCGGCTCCGCGCCGAGCTTTTCGAGGATCACGTTCGCTTCCCGGACGCGTTCGGCCAGTTTGCGGGAGAAGACTTCCGGCTCGAGCAGATCGCCCACGCGCAGGCCGACGCGCGATGCCTTGTCCGCATACGCCGGGCCGATGCCGCGCTTGGTGGTGCCGATCTTTGCCTTGCCCATCGCCTCTTCCTTTGCTTCGTCGAGCCGCGAATGGTACGGGAGGACGAGGTGCGCCGCGTCGCTGATGAGCAGGTTGCTCCCCTCCACGCTCGTCCCCTGCGCGCGCAGGCCGTCGATCTCCTTGACGACCGCCACCGGGTTGAGCACGACGCCGTTACCGATGACGCAGACCTTTTCCGGCCGCAGGATGCCAGAGGGGATCAGGTGGAGGATGTATTTTTTATCTCCCACCAGCACCGTATGCCCTGCGTTGTTCCCGCCCTGGCTGCGAACGACGATGTCGGCCGTTTCCGTGAGGAAGTCGATGATTTTGCCTTTGCCTTCGTCGCCCCACTGAGCGCCTACGAGAACGGTGTTTGCCATAGAAGAAAAGAAGTAGTGATCGGTTAACGGAAAAAAACGCCCCGGCGCACCAGGTCAAAAAAGAGCGGCGCAGCGAGACGTTGAGGGAGTCTATCCACGGATGAAGGCGCGGCAAGCAGTTTCTCAGGATGATTGGGCCGTGGTGATGAGATCAAACCGGGCGCACCGATACCAGCGAAGGTAAAGAGCATCAAAACCGCGCATGAAAAGCGCAAGCAGGAGCAGGTTGAGAAACGACCACCACCACGCCGCGCCGCCGAGGCAGACAACGGGCAGAGCCATCAGCAGGAGGGCTCCGATCAGCCCAAGACCGAAGAAGCCGCAGGTCAGGCGTACGGAAGTGGAGGTGTCGCGGGTAAACCGGGAAACCTTGAAGATAAACCAGCAGGGGGTGATCGCGAGGAGGCCGAGCCAGAAAACCAACGCCGAAAAAAGCCCTGCGCCCAACGGGCGGTTTAAGAGAAGGGAAAAACAGAGGCTCGCCCAGAGAAAGATGGGGAGCGTCAGCAGGCCGCAACGGAAGACCTGGGAGTTGAAAAGCGTGCGAAGCTCACTGATACCGACCGGAAGGAGCGAGACGAAGGCGGTATCTCCATTGGAAAGAGAAGCGGGAACGTCGATGCCGTGCACGGTTTTGTCAGCAAGCGGGAGTTGCAGGAAGAGGGCCAGCAGGCCTCCGCCACCAACAAGCCAGCCGGTCATCCCGGGGTAGAAACGGAACAACAGGAAAAAAAGTACGGAGATCGCCGCCAGAATGCGGTAGGATGTGGCGTAGTGAATCTTGCCGGAGGCGAGATCGTGGGCCAGCACTCTTTGGCGGGCGGTCAACCCGTGGTGAAGGAACCGTTCGACCCGGCTGCGAAGTTTTTCATCCGGGAGCGCCAGCCAGTCGCGGCTCAAAATGTCAGCTTCAATGGACGCGGGGGCATCCCTCTTCGGTAACGGCTGCGGATCGGCTTCCCAATCCTCCTCCGGCTCGAAAAGAACCTCCTCGTACCCCCTGAAACGAAACCGGCGGCGAAGCGCACGGCAACTCCACGGTAAGCTGCAAAGAAGCAGCGCCAGCCCGGCAGCGGTTCCGGCGGGAGGCGGGTCGCCTTTCTCTGCGACCATCCATTGCGCCCAGGAGGTGGACCACCCTACCGGGGTGTACCGTTGCAGGGTGGTGACGGTCGCCGGGAAGGCCGGGGCGAGGCGGCGCTGGAAAACTTCCCCGTAACTTCCCACCAACGCGATGGCGAATACCATCAGGCTTAAAAGCAACACCCCGAATCCATAGAAGGGAGAACGTTTGGAAAGGGAAAAGACGAGCAGCGACAGCAGGAGGGCCAGCGCTCCATGAGCCACCCAGACGATGAGCACCGCTCCGGCGAGCCAGATAGGCCGGGTCCAAAGGAGATGCACGCCGAATGCGGCAAGAAAAAAGGCGAGGGTATCGAGAACGATCCAGGTGGAGAAGCGGAGGATGCGCTCCCTTGAAAAGGCAAAGGCAAACGCATCGTTCGCCGGGAGGGGAAGGAGCGGGCCCGCGACCTGTGGAGAGGAGAGAAATTCCTGAATCTGCCAGACCCGGGCGAGGACGACGATCAGCAGCCAGGCGGTGAAGAAATGAAGGCACCCTTGGGGGAGGGCGGGCGGCTCGGAGACGGCCGCGATTTCGGTCAGGCGTCTTTCAGAATGGGCCAGGATGGCCAGACAAGCTAAAGCTGACACCCGCCAGATCGAATTCAACCAACCGAAATAAGTTGACCAAAGCCGCCACGAACGGGCGGGAAGCGCCCCCAGCCGCCGGACCCGCCGCACCCACGCTCGCGAGTAGAGGCTCATTGCAGCTTTTGCAGGAGCGCTTCGAGATCGTCGCCCTCCGCCTGCCGGAGGCGTTCGAAGGCGTCATGGGCATCGACCCGGCCTTCGTGGAGGATGATCACCTCGTCGGAAAAGGTCTCGGCAACCGGGAGGATCTGCGTGGTGTAGACCACGGTCCCCCCATTTTCAGTGAGTTGCCGGGCATGGCGGCGAAAAGCGCCCAGCCCGAGGCCGTCCATGCCGGAGGCGAGCGGTTCGTCGAGCAGGAGCAACTCCGGTTCAGCGGCGAGCAGGGCGACCAGCGCGGCCTTGTAGCGTTGCCCGCGCGAAAGAGTGCTCAAAGGCGTGCGGGCGAGAGCGGGCAGCGAGAAATCTTTGAGCAGCCCGAGCACCTTTTCCTCCGAGCCGGGGCCATCCTTTTCGTAAAGCCGCAACACCATCGCGATATGTTGCAGCGGCGTCATGCCTTCAAAAAACGTCGGGAAATCAGGGAGAAAGGCAAACCGCTGACGTTGATCCACCCGGTCGCGTTCAAACGGCTCGTCGTCGAAGAAGATCGTGCCGCTTTGCAGGTTGAGCAGCCCGGCGATCGCATGGAGCAGGGTGCTCTTTCCCGCTCCATTAAGGCCGACCACGGCGATGATCCGGCCCGGGCAAAGGTTCAGGCTCTTTCCGGCAAGGTCAAGCGCCATCGTGCCGCCATACCGTTTGGCGACACCCTCGAGGCGGACGTTCATGGGGGAGGGGTGTTCCCGGAGGGTCAGGCCGGTGTGCCGCCGGAAGCCGTTGCAGGCGGTACTTCAGCCGTACAGGCAGGGCAGCGGGTCGCCCGGACCGGGATCGTCGAGATGCAGTAGGGACATTCGCGGGTGTCGGGAGCCGCCGGAGCCGGTGCTTCTTCCTTCTTCTTGAAAGCGTTGATGCCCTTGATCAACAGGAAGACGGCAAAGGCGGTCAGCGTGAAGGTGATGACGGCGTTGATAAACGCGCCGACCCTGAACTCAATCCCCGCGATCGGCAGGACCACCCCTTCCAGCGACTTGGCGCTCTCCTGCAGGATACCGAGAGGCGGGGTCAGGATATCCTTTACCAACGAGTTGACCACCGCCGTAAAAGCCGCGCCGATGATGATCCCGACCGCGAGATCCAGCACGTTTCCTTTGAGGGCAAATTCCTTGAATTCCTTGAGCATGGGCGTTCTGTAGCACGAACCGGGCTCCCAGCGCCACTGTAAATTCTCTTGTGGCGACAACAAAAAACCCTCCCCGTTCACCGGGGAGGGTTTGAAAAAAGGTTTTCAGCCAGGATCAGGCGCGACCGACCGCTGCGGCCACGGCGCGGACCTGGTTGATCAGTTCGCAGAACTCGTTGGGCAGCAACGCCTGTTCGCCGTCGCTCTTGGCGAACTCCGGCGAGTTGTGGACTTCGACCATCAGCGCGTCGGCCCCGGCGGCAACCGAAGCGACCGCCATGGTGGCGACATGCTCGCGCAGGCCGATGCCGTGCGTCGGGTCGACCACCACCGGGAGGTGGGTTTCGGCCTGGAGCACCGGAATGGCGTTGAGGTCGAGCGTGTTGCGCGTGTAGGTCTCAAACGTCCGGATGCCGCGTTCGCAGAGCAGGACGTTGAAGTTCCCTTCGGCGAGGATGTACTCCGCGCTCATCAGAAAATCCTTGATCGTGGCGCTCATCCCGCGCTTGAGCATGACGGGGAGCTTGCTCCGGCCGACTTCCTTCAAAAGCGAGAAGTTCTGCATGTTGCGCGCACCGATCTGGAGGCAGTCCGCGTACTCTTCCACCGCTTCGAGCTGCTTGGTGTCCATGATCTCGGTGATGATCGGCAGGCCGGTCAACTCCCGCGCTTCGGCGAGCAGCTTGAGCCCTTCGACGCCGAGGCCCTGGAAGCTGTAGGGCGAGGTGCGCGGCTTGTACGCGCCGCCGCGGAGGATGGTCGCCCCGGCCGCCTTGACCGCCTTGGCGATTTCGGTGATCTGCTCGCGGCTTTCGACCGAGCAGGGGCCGCTCATGACGACGATTTCCTTGCCGCCGACCGGCACGTTGCCGATCTGCACCGGGGTGCGCGTGCCGCGGAATTCATAAGCCACCAGTTTATACGGCTTGAGAACCGGGGTGACCGACTCGACGCCGGGAATGGCGGCAAGCGGCTTTTCGCGGATAAGGTCTTCGGGTCCAATGACGCCGATTACAACGCGCAACGCGCCGCGGCTGACCTCAGTACGAAGACCCCATTGGTGAATGCGGTCGACGATATGCTGGATCTGATCATCCGTGGCGTCGGGTTTGGTGACTATGATCATAACGGAAAAGGGCCAGACCTTACGTCGGGGAAAGCCGGAGGCAAAGCTCTTTTTCAGCGGTTTGGCTTAAATTTAGCTTAAACCGCTTAAACCGGCGCGTGGCCCGGGAGTTGCTTTTTAAGCTGCTTCATTTAGCTGGCTTTCCCATCGCTCCGTTCAAAACCGTCTTTCGGGTCGAGAAAAGTCTTGCATCGACCTGTCCATCCCGGCTATGTCTGATATGGGTGCCCGAAAAGGACCTCTCTTGTACCACCCCTCCCTGGTTCTTCCTTCTTCTGCGAAGGAACCTGAAAAAAAGGAGGGGACAAGGCGGCTCTCCCTGCACCCGGACGGTCCGACGATGAAGACTTCCCCCAAGACTTCTTCCCTGAATACTGCCGACGCCCTCTCTCGCCTGAAAGAGGGCGGGGGACGATCGTTGCGATGGCTCGTACCGCTCCTGCTGGCCGCCTCGCCGCTGGTTCAGGCGCAGATGCTTTATACCGATCCCTCCGCCGTTCGTCATGTTCGTCATGAAGCGTCGACCGCCGCTTCCCGGGCGGAGATGGTGGCGCGAATGAGTTTTTCCGAGGAGACCGCCCCGCTCCTTTTCCCGCTTTTCCCGGTCGGCGAGGTCGACAAGGCCGGCGCTGCGGGCAAGCTATGGGCTCCGTTTTACCATGGCTTTTTAAGCGCCGGGTCGAAGGAAGGGAGAAACGCTGCGGCCTCTCCCGACGACGCGCGGGAGATCCCCGAGCCGTCGCTCGGTGCGGTATTGCTCGGTGGCGTGGCGTTGCTGGTCAGCTTCAACCTGCTCCGGCGTCGGCGGCTGGCCTTTTGACGGGATGCCTTTGAACCGGTCGCGCCTGGCGGCTTTCTTCCGATCCTTGCACCGTTTTTCATCGTACCGTTGAAGGGCGGGGCGTCATTTTTTTTGCATTGTGTTCTTCCGACGCCTCTGGGATGTTGGGCAGGAGGAAACGGGACATCGGTCGGCTCTCTGCGGGCTGTTCTCCAAATTTTTATGATTCGAAAGAAAATCTCATTGGCCGGGGCGGTGGTCGGGCTTTTTTACGCTTTCATCGGTGTCGCCGGAGCTTATTACGACCCGAGCCTGACCGGTACGCCGACCCGCCTGGCGCTTGAGTTTCTGGTGATTTCCGCGTTTACGATGCCGCTGGGCGGGATGATCGGCCTCGGGTTCGGCTTCCTGATCGAAGCGCTGGTTCAGACCTTTTTCAAACGCCAGCCCGAAGCGGTCCGCCGCCATGATGACCGTGCGGAGCACGGGGTGCGGGCCCGGCAGCCGCAGGCCCACGACCGGTAAGACGACCTTTTTCCCCCGCTGCCGCCATATGAGTCAGTCTTTGATCGTCGCCATCCTCGTTCTTTCCGCCGGAGCGACTCTTTTTGGTGCGCGCGGGCGCTGGACCTGGATTCTCCTCGCCTTGATGTTGATCTTCGCCGGGCTGGGGGCGGCGGGATTGTTCACGCTGGAGAGCGGGACACAGGAGACCTTCCGCAAGCTGCCGCTGCCCGCCGGCTACCAGGCGTGGACGTTTACGTTTCTGATCCTCATCGGCGCGGGAGGGATGATCGGGCTGTTGCTCAAGGGGGGCACCCTTCTGCCGAAGTTCCTTTTCCCGAAACGCAACCGGTAAGCCATGGAACGCGATGTCGCCGAGCTGCTGGCTTCGATGCCGTCCTGGGTTTCGGCAGACGCCATCGGCAAAAGCGCCCAGGGGCGGGAGATCGTCCTCTACCGCTCCTCCACCGACAACCGGGGAGGCACCCTGCTGATTGGCGGCATCCATGGCAACGAACCGGCCACGATCTTTCTGCTCGACCGCTTTTTGCAGGAGTTCCACGAAGCGTTCCGGCTCCCGGTCGATGTGATCCCGCTCGCCAACCCGGACGGCTTCCAGGTCGGGACGCGCTACAACGCACGGGGGGTCGATCTGAACCGTAATTTCGGGACCGGCTGGCGGAGCGACAGTCTGGAGCCGCCCGGCCCGGCTCCGTGGTCGGAACCGGAGAGCCGTTGCCTGCGCGATTTGATCCTGAAGCGTCAACCGGCCTGCATCGTCGCCCTCCACTGGGCGCTGGCGGAGATCGAGGCCGACGGCCCCCAGTCGGTCGCCCTTGCTGAAAAGCTCTGGAGCGCGATTGATGCCGACCAGCGCGCCCCCTACCGCCTTCGCGCCACCCCGTCCGTCGCCACCGCGGCCAGTTGCCCCGGTTCGCTCGGGCAATGGTGCGGCTATGGCGTCACCTATCCCGACGGAAGCCGCCCCGCGATGGTGACGCTGGAACTTCCGCACGACCCGCACCTGCGCCGCCCGCCGGTCTTGCCCGAAGGCCACCTCGAACAGGTCCGCCGCGCCTGGGCTGTTGACCCGGAAGGGTATCTTGCTGCCGTCGGCCCGGCGGTTTACCGGACGCTCGAAGCCGCCTGTCGCCACCGGCAAAATTGACCCCTTTTTCCGGGCTCAAAGCCGGAAAGAGGGTGAAATTTGCCGAAAGTATGCGATAGAATAAGGATGAAAAGGTACTTGATTGCCGCATTGATCGCGCTGATGACCTTCGGGCCCGGCGTTGCACTGCTGGAGGCAAGGAGCCATCGTCATGACCGGCGGCACGACCGCAGGTATGACCGCCATGACCGCCGGTACGACCGGCATTATCGCCATCACAACCGGCACTATTATCGCGGCGACCGGCGCGTCTACCACCGGGGCCGTTACTATTACCGCGACGCCTACGGACGCATCTACTACTTCTACGGCGGACGCCGCGTTTACACCCGCCCGACGTTCATCCTTCAGTTTTAGGCTAAAACCCGTTGCCGAAACCGGCGAGCGCCTGCCGCAGTTTGACGGCGGCCGTGCGGCCGATTTCAAGGGCGAGCGCCGGTTCCAGGAATCTCAACTCGCTCACGTTGCGGTTCCTGGCGCACAGGGCGGTGATCCGCCCGAGGTTGACGATCAGCGAGCGCTCGACCCGGGCAAAGAGCCGTGTGGGAAGAAGCTGCTCCCATTCGCCGAGGGAGCGCAGCGTACGGGCGTACCCTCCCTCGGCCAGGCCGACCCGGCTGTAGATCCCTTCGGCTTCGATCCAGGCAATCTGTGAAATGGTGATGACCCGGACGTTGCGCCCGTCGCGCAGGGTGGTGGTGTCGCGAAGGGTCAGCCGCGCCGCTCCGGCGGCGGGAGTTCTCTTTTCCGGCAGGCGGGGGTGGCCCAACAGTCGCTGCACGGTCGCCGCGAGCCGTAGGGGATGCACCGGTTTGAGCAGGTAGTCGAGCGCGTTGGCTTCAAAGGCGCGCACGGCAAAGGCAGGGTGCGCCGTGACGAAAACGATCGCCGGGGCAGCGTCGAGCAACGGGAGGAGGTCGAACCCGTTCCCTCCCGGCATTTCGACATCAAGGAAAATCACGTCGGGCGCGAGCCGGGCGACCTCCCTTGCCGCTGTGGGAACGCTGTCGGCTTCCCCGACGACGAGCATCTCCCGGTGAACCTTGAGCAGCAGCCCCATCTGTTGCCGCGCGGGAGCCTCGTCGTCAACAACCAGGGTGCGCAGGGGGAGGTGCATCAGGGGGAGGGGGTTAAAGGGTGCCCGATCTGGTCAGCGGCAGGGAAAGCTCCGCGCTGACCCCCGCTATGTCGTGCGTCAGGGAAAGGGTCGCCTCTCCCGCATAGAGGAGGGCCAGCCGCCGCCGCAGGTTGTCGAGCCCCGTCCGCAGGGAGGTATTCCCCTCCGGGGTGATCCACCCGCCGGAATTCCAGACCTGCACATGGAGATGACCCGCATCCACCCTCCCGGAGAGGGCCAGTTCCAACGCCCCGGCACTGGTCTGCCGACCATATTTCATCGCGTTTTCCAGAAGCGGCTGGACCAGGGCGACCGGCGCGGGTGCCTGCCGGGCCTCCTCGGTGAAGTCGATGTGGTAGACGAGCTTTTCAAGAAAGCGCGCCTTTTCCACGGCAAGGTAATGCCCGAGCGCGTCGAGTTCCCTGCCGAGCGGCTCGCAGGGAGCGTGGCGGCAGAGTGAAAAGCGGAGATAGTCCGCAAGCGCCTGGACCAGGCTGCGCGTGGAGGGGTGAACGGTTTCGGAAAGCACGGTGTTGAGCGCGTTGAAAAGGAAGTGCGGGTTGACCTGCGCGCGCAGAAAACGGAGTTCGCTGGCCTCTGCTTCGGCGCGAAGGCGCGCCTCCCGTTCCCCGGCCTGCTCCGCGTCAAGCCAGAGGTGAACCCCGAAGTAGAGAACACTCCAGATTCCATAGGCCATCCACCGCGTCAGGACGCCGGTAAAGAGGTAGGAGTAAAGCGCCTTCTCCTCCGGACCGGGTACGATCGCCCGCGCCGCGAGCCCGATCGCCGCGCCATCGAGCAGGGCCAACAGGCCGCAGAGCAGGAAGAGGCCGCAACCGGTCGCCGCGAGCGGAAACCTGCGGCGGCGGACCCGCCGGTAAAGCGGGCGGAGCACTGCGCCGGTCGCCAGCAGCCCGAAGCCGGTGCGGCAAAGGGCGAGCGCCACGGTCTCGCCCGGGCCGAAAAAGACCGCACCCATCCATGCCCCTGCCAGCAAGCCGTACACCGTCCAGCCTGCAAGCTGAAGCCGCCAGAAAAGACGGGAACGATCCGCATCATCAATCATGGATGAGGGTTGGCATCCTAGAGTGAGAATCAGTTCGCAGAAAGGAAAAATCTTCGGCTCTGCCGAAATCGTTAAATAGTTTGCCGGATTCGTTGAAGAAGGATTGCCATCGCTACCGCTTTTGCCTCACTCAACCTTCCGGAAAAACCGTTTTTTCACCACTTTATGACTTACCATCACTCCCTTAACCGCCCTCCGTACCGTCCACCGCGCCGGAAACGATCGTCTCTTCTCGCAATGGCTTTCCTGACGACCGCCGCCCTTGGCGCAAACTCTCAGCTTCAGGCCGCCAGTGGCACGTGGAGTGCTCCCGGCGGGGGGCAGTACTCAACCCCGGGGAACTGGTCGGGCGGCATACCCGATGGAGAGTCGGACAGCGCGACCTTCACCGATGCGGGCGGCGGTACGGTACAGATCAACGGCAATCCAACCATCCAGAAGATCATCTTTGATGGCAGTGCAAGCGCCTATCTCATTGCACCGCCCAATGACATTACCCAGGCCGTGATCGGTTCGTCGATCGAAGCGACGGGCACCGGTGCCAATGCGCAGGTCATCAGCGCCAGCGTGAAGCGGAGGGGCTCGACCACCATCAGCAACAACTATGACTCCGCAGAGCACACGCTCACCTTGAGCGGTAATCTCATCGGTTGGACCAACGTGTCGACCACGCTCACCCTGGGCGGAAGCAACACGGGGGCGAACACCATCAGCGGCGTCATCAATGATGACACAACAGGGAGCAAGACAACGCTGACCAAGACCGGCACGGGCACCTGGATTCTCTCGGGCCAGAACACTTATAAAGGTGACACGAACATCAATGGGGGGATGTTGTACATCACCGGTGTTCATCTGCCCAATACCCTCTCGACCTACACGATCGACGGAGGCGCGCTGGGCGGTGTGATGGGAACCATCGGCGCGTCGAGTGTCACCCTCATGGGCACCGCAGGGTCGTCAATCAACGTCTCCGGCATGGGCCTGGGAAGCATCGGTTCCCAGAACGCGCTGAGTACTCCCGGTGAATTGAGCATGGATCTCGAGGGCGGGACGCTCGATATCAGCCAGGCGGGGGCGGGCGCGCTCAAATTTGTGCTCAACACGCCGGGGGCCAGCGACACGATCCGGATCAGCAACGATACGCTGGAGATCGGCGAGGGGGTTCTCGGCATCTCGAACTTTACCTTTGATACCTCCAACTGGGAGGAAGAAGGAGCGGAAGGAACGTACGTTCTTTTTTCGACCACTTCCGTGGGCAACATCAGCGGTTTCCTTGACGACGAGAACCTGAGCACGATCCTCGGCGGTTACAGGCTGACGCTTTCGCTCGGCACCGGCGAGTACGATACCAACACGCTGGAACTCGACGTCGCCGCCGTGCCGGAGCCTTCGCTTTTAAGCGCCCTTCTCGTGGGAACGGTGCTCCTGCTCGGCGCGCGGAGATGGCGGCGTCAATCCCCCGTGCCGAGGTAGGCCGGGGCCTGGTTGGGGTCGCGGCGGGCGTAGTTCAGCGTTACGACGGCGGCGAACGTGCAGATGATCGCGCCGATGATCAAGGTTGCGGTGGCTCCGAAATACTGGGCCATCGCACCCGCCTGGAGGCTGCCGAGCGGGACGACCCCGCCGAAGACGAGCGCCCAGATCCCCATCACCCGCCCGCGCATCTCGTCCCTGACGCTGAGTTGTACGGCTGAGTTCGCGCTGGAGAAAAAGAGGATCAACCCGAGCCCGCTGACGGCGAGGTAGAGGCAGGCGAGCCAGAAGGTCGAGGTCAGGGCAAAGCCAATGATCATCACGCAAAAGAGCCAGAGACCGGAGAAAGCAAGCCGGCGGGGGGAAAAGACGTGCCCGGTGGCGGCGATGATCAACGCGCCGCAGAGCGCCCCGACGCCGTTGGCTCCCAGCAGGAGACCATACCCTTCCTCGTCGAGGTGGAGCGTGTCGCGTGCGATCGCGGGCATCAGCACCGAATACGACCAGCCGAAGATGCCGACCACGGCAAAAAGGCCGAAGACCCGCAGCAGCAGCGGGCTTTGCAGTACGTAGCGAAAACCGCTCAAGGTTTCCGAAAGGACCGACGCCGTCCGGCGCGGCGCATCAACCGGGACGATGCGCAACATCAACAGCCCGGCGATCACGGCGATGAAGCTGATCCCGTCGACAAAAAAGCACATCGCGATCCCGAGTTTCGCCATCAGGACCCCGGCGACCGAAGGGCCGATGATGCGCGCGCCGTTGAAGGCGGCGCTGTTGAGCGAGATGGCATTGACGAGATCGCGCTTGCTGGTCAGTTCGATGACAAACGCCTGCCGCGCGGGCATGTCAAAGGCCATGATGACGCCGCTGACCAGCGCGAGCGTGATCAGGTGCCACGTCGTGATCCACTCCTGCCAGACGAGAAACGCGAGCGTGAGCGCCACGCACATCGACCCAAGCTGCGTGCAGACGAGGATCGAGCGCTTCGGATAATTGTCGGCGAGCCATCCGCCAACGGTGGAGAGGATCAGCATCGGCGCGGTGGCCGCCGCGACGACGATCCCCAGCAGCGCCTTGGAGCCGGTGAGCTGATAGACGAGCCACCCTTCGGCGGTCGTCGTCATCCAACTGCCGATCAGCGAGATGAGCTGGCCGAAATAGAAGATCCGGTAGTTCCGGTAGGAAAACGCGCGGAACGTGTTGCGGATGCTGAACGAACGGAGGACCGCCGGGGCGGCTCGTGGGCGCAGCGGTGTGGTGAGTGGATCGGGTTCATCGGGCTCCATTGAAAGGTGTTGGCCACGATAAGCGCGAATCGACCGGAAAGCGATCTCCATTGAAGGCAGCCCGCACTCCGCGCCTCCTTTTTTTGCCTATTCTTCCTTTTTTGGAAGGGGAGAAACCGCCGGAGAGGGGGAGGGGGCGATACCGAGCCGTGCCTCCTCGGTTTCCAGAAAGCGGTGAAGCGCGCTACGGAGAATATCGGAGGCATCGCACTCCATCTTTGCGGCAAGGTTCTGGATGCGGCGCAGCAGTTGGAGGCTCATCCTTGCTTCCAGGTCGTCGTTGGTCTCCGTCATGTTTGCCGGTGGGCGGGGCGTTTCCTGTTGAGGTGGACACCGGCCTTGCTGAAAGGCCGGGTCGCGGGGTGGTGAATTCATGGAAACAGGATCGGGAGAAAGGCGTTTTGAAAGTTGTGTAGTCACATTGTGCTACAAAACAGGAGAGGTCAACCCTAAAACCGGAGCTGCGAAACGGAAAAGAGGTCTCTCCGGGGGGAAAGAAGCAAAAGGCATTCTTTTAAGTTGTGAGCGTCCGCTTTTGTGGCACGATGACGGCGGGTGCCCTTTTTGGAGGACGGTCGGGTCTTTGTTCATACCCGCGTTTCGTCCGTTTTGACCGATGAAAGGGGAGAACACCGTGGCCCGCGATGTTTTTGCAGCAGATGAACTCTTTTCTTTTTCGATATGAGGCGAGGTAAAGGCGGTTACGACACCGTCCTCCGTTGCCGGGCGCCCCGGAGCCTGAAGGTCCGGATGGAAGCGATTCTGGAACGGCGCGGACACGGCGATCTCTCGGAATTGATCCGCGAGGCATTGCTCCGTTACGTCGAAACGGAGGAAGCGCGGCTCGGGATCAGCGGGAATCCTCACTTCTATACCGTCGGCGCCGCGCAGGAACGTGCCCTGGTGGCGGAGGAGCCGCCCCTCTCCTCCGGCTCGAAGCCATCGGCGAATCCGTAAAATTCATCCCCGGGAGTGCCATCGACCTGGAGGGCGGCCCTCCGCGTCCGCCGCGGGGGTTGATGCCGAGGCGGAAATCCTAAGAGCCGTCCTTCGGCGTCGGTTTTTCGGGGGTCAGTTCAAGGTACTCGCCGGGAGCAAGTTTGATAAAATATTCAAACGTCATCTTCCGCTTCCGGTAACGGTGGTAGAGGGGGATCTTTCCGCCGTCGTCGGTTCCGGCCTTGAGCATCAGCCATTCGTCCTGGTCGGTCTGCTTTCTGGCGTAAAGCGGGGTGCCGTCGCGCACGACAATCGGCTCGCGCGGGAGCGTGCCGTCATCACCTTCGGCCTGTTCGGGCAATTGGTAGACCGCAGGCACGCCGACCGCAGTCGCCTCCTCCAGATGTTCCAGCGCGGGCCCCTGCCGCCGGTCGTGCGTCAGCATCAACCCGACAACGGCATACGCCGCCAGCAGGAGGATGCCGAAAACGGTGGCCGTCTTAGCGAAGGAAACGGGACGGGAAGCCTTGGGAGGTTGCTCGTTCATCAAAAGCCCAAGGTGGCCGCAAAGTGGCCGCCTGTCGAGGCAAAGACCGGCAAAAACTAGGCCCGCCGTCTGCGCAGCAGGTGGAGCATCCCCAGCCCGGCGCCTGCGGAAAGAAGGAGGGCGGAAGGCTCGGGGACGGCGGCCACTTCCAGCATCAGGTGGTCGGATTCGTCGAAATAGAGCGTTCCGACGAAGTTGGCGTTGATCAGGCCGACGGTCTGCGAGCCGAGCGTTCCCTGAAGTGAACTCTCTCCCGCCAGTTCCACGAGCCGGTAGGTGCCTTCCCCGAATCCGGCGAGCAACTGGAAGCTGAAATCGTCGAACTCAAGCAGTCCCGTCCCAATGTTGAAGATCCCGTCGGTCAACCGGATCTGGTCATACGTGGTCCCGGCCGTGGTGTCCGCGCCGAGGTCAAACTTCAGCCACCCCGTCGCTGTCGTTACGTTGCTCAGGTCGAGCGCCCCGTCCTCTCCGGTAAAGGTCAGGCTGGTGCGTCCGGCCACCCCGTCCCCGTCGCCGGGGGAGAGAAAGCCCCCGTCTTCCACCCGCAGGTGATCGCCGCCGTGGAGGGTCAGCGCGGAGGTGCCGCCGAAGGTCCCGCCCGCATTGACCGTGATGGCGTTCTCTCCGTTGACGTTTTCGAAATTGCGGGTGCCGGTCCCGTTGATCAGGAGGGTGCCTGCGTTGACGGTGGTACCGGCGCGGAGATTGATCGTGTTGTTCGTCGTGCCGGTCTGAAGCCGCAGGATTCCCTCGCCCGACTTGGTAAAGGAAAGGTAGTGGACCCGGTTGGTAGCTCCGGTCGCCACTCCCGCGATGGTGCCGCTGTAAACGGTGTCGCCTGCCTGGTTGACCGTCAGGGAACTGGTGATGGTCGTGTTGTTGGCGGCGTTGATCAGATTGATTTGCCCGAGGGTGCCGCTGAGTGAGGTCACACTCACATTCAAGCCTTCCGTACCGCTGTTGGCTCCGATCTGGAAGGTGCCCCCCGCGAGGGTGGGGGCATTGAGGGCAAGGGTGCCGAAGTTAAAGCCCGTACCCATGCCATTGCCCCACCCGGCCCGCACAATTCCCTGCTGGATCAGCAGATGGGTCTGGTTCGAAACGGTGCCGCTGCCGTTGAAAGCAAGCTGGCCCGCGGTGGTGCTTGTACCGATGGTCGCGGTTCCTTCATAGGCATTGGTGATTCCATCTGCCGCCGTCAGGAGAAACGTCCCCTGGCTCACGGTGAAGTTGCCTTCCAGCTTCACTTTGGAAGTGCCGTTGGAATAGATCTGCACCACCTGCCCGTTGCTGCTCCCGGCGCGAACCGTGCCTCCGTTGAACCGGAGCGTCGAGTCAGTGCCGCCCGCGCTGATCCGCAGGACGTCGTCGCTTCCCGGTGCCGTCCGGTAGATTCCTCCCGAGCCGAGATTCACCACCCCTCCGCCGACGTTGATGCTATGGTTGGTGAGCGTGGTGGAAAAGCGGGCCGTGTCGTTACCTGTCGTAATGTCGGCCCATGACTGGTTGTAAACCGGATCGCTTTCGGTCAGTGACCAGGCATTGGACCCGAGCCAGCCGGGATTTCCGGTGAGGTCATAGTAGAAGTCATCTGCGTGAAGCATCGTCCCCTGCACAAGCAGGAGAAGGAGAAGATAACAAGGAGTCTTTTTCATGGCATGAAGGGGGTCAATGACGAATGAAGGGAAAAAGAACAAACGAGGGTGATGTTTCGTTTCATCAAAAACGACATTTATTCGACGGAAAGTCAAGGGAAAAGGTGTGGATGAATCTATTCATTGAAATTCATTCATCCGTCAGATTGTCGCTGATCGTCACTCCCTTGAAGCTGAAGAGGTCCATTTCAATCGCCCGGGTGCATTGCGTGATGGTGTTGTGATGGATCTGCCAGTTGGCTGAAGGGGGGTAAATGGCAAAACGCCAGCCGGTTTCCGGTGCCGGTTCACTTTCCTTGAGGCGGATTTCGTGCGTCTCCCCGTCAAACGCGGCGATGGTGGAGCTTTCCCCCGCCCGGGGGCCGCTTTGCCAGTGGAGATGCCAGCCGAGATACGGCCGGGGATCGTCGCAGCGTTGCGGAAGTCTGGAAACCTTGAAGGAGCCGTTGCTTGAGACCGCTTCGACCTCCCCTTCCGTATGGCAAAAGCGGAAGGTCCGTTCCTGAGGGAAATAGATCCGCCGCCCTGAACGGAGGCCGACGCCGCAGTGTTCGATCAGGTTATCGTGCAGGTGGACGTTGACCGCATCGTCGGCAAGATGAATCCCGGTCACCTTTTCGGAGGTTTCCCCGCGGACATAGATCTGGTTGTCGCTAATGGTGACGTTCGACGCCTCGATGCAGATCCCGCAACGCTCGCGATCCGGGTTGTCATCCACTCGGGAGAGGTCGAAATGGTTGCCGCTGACGATCACGCGACGCCCGCCAAGGATGAAGAGGGCCGATTCCTTGCTATAACCGACAAAGAGGTTGTTGGAGACGATCACCTGCGTCGCTCCCCGGTTGATGCCGAGCCCGCCGGAGAACGCCCCCGCTTCAAAGACATTATCGCTAATGATCGCCTGCGCGGAGCCGACCTTGCCAGGTACGACTTTTCCGCCATGAATGCCGCCCGCCGTGCCTTCTTTGACGTAGTTGCCGATGATCCGCGTAAATCGGCTCGCTTCCTCGCAGAAGTTGGTCGCGCGCTCCACATGGCAGTGAAGGATCGACGTATTTTCAGCGTGATCGTTGTTATTGAAGGCGTTGAACCCGCAGTCCGAAACGTGGCAGCGGTGGTAGACACAGGAGCGGGTGTACTGCTCATGAAGCTCCGGCATCCCTTCGTGTGGAGCCTGAATATAGGGCGGCGTTCCGTAACGGTCGCCTCCGTGGAGGTAAAACGCTTCCGACGCCATCCGGCTCACCTTCAGGTCTTCAAAAATCAGGTGTTCGGTGCCGACCGCGTTGACGGCCGAGCAACCCTTGATCTCCATCTGCTGGTTGGCGGTCGGCCAGAAGGGAAAGCCGGTCGCCGTGGCAAAATGCGTGTAGGAAGGGAGTTCCAGAAAACCGCTGTGGCCGACCATGGCGAGATTGCGGATCGCGATCTCCCCGCCACCGGCGATCCAGAAGACGGCGGAGTGATCTTCGCTCATATCGAGCACGGTATGGTCGCGGTGACTTCCGCTGATCTGTACCGAGGCGTTGCGCAGCCACAACCCGCGCGAGAGCCGGTAGCGACCCGACGGGATCATGAGGTTGCGCCGTTCGCTCACCGCACGGTCCAGCGCCGCCTGCAAGGCCGCTTCGTCGTGATGGCGGAGCAGCGCCTCTTCGCACGCACCGCTCGCTGCATCTTCCAGCGTGAGCGTCCGGTCCGAGATTCCGGCGATCCGGGTCAGCAAACGGTTGCGGGCATGAAACGCGAGGCTTTGACCGGGTAGCCAGTCGAGCTTGCGGAAGCGGATTTCGACTCCGTCGGCCAGTCGGAACCATTCTTCATTGAGCGGCAGCCCTTCGCCCTGCCAGCACCAGACCCGCCGGAGGATCGGCTCGTGAAGTGTTCTGGTCTGGTAACGGGGATCAACCGCCATCCAGCGCCATGTCACCGGTGTGGTCGCGTCGAAGTGAATGACGAAGGTCTGCCAGCCAACGGAAGGGTCCAGCCCGCGCAGTTCCACTTCGTCTTCAAGCGGCTTCTGGTTGCGTGCATAGTACGGTTCCCGCTCGTTGTAAACCGTGCCGTAATGGTGAAGATGAACGCCGGAGAGGGTCACCCACTGGCCGGGCTGAAAATCGCCGATTTCTTCCACCCGCAATTCACGGCTTCCGGCCTTGATCTCGCCCCGGGTTTCAAATTCCGAACCCGAAGCGCCAACGTCTGCGGCATTGATCCACTCTTTTTTCATATTATTCTGATTGATCGACCAGGATGATGCGATCGACAAGCACGCGGTCTTCCTTCTCTTTACCACCGTAGGTTGGTCCCTCGAATTTCATGGAAACCCACGCTTCCCAGAGGTTGGTTTCTCCGGGACGGTACGCCCGTTCACCAACATCAACGTGAGTGGCCCAGCTTCTGGCTGAAAACCAGATCCAGCTTTCCGGGGCGAGGGTAATGTGTCCCAGCCGGTAGAGCTGGTATTTTCCGGGGACGATCTGGTCATTGGTGATTTTGAGCCTTGCGCCGGGCTTTCCCTTGGAGGGGTTCCGGCTGATCCATTGGTAGAAACCGAGTTCGAAAGGAGCGTCGGGTTTATCCACGGTCACCGCGTAGCCGCGTGCTGCGTCGGCATCCCCGATCTGGCGCACTTCCTTCGTATTTGCCGTATTGGAGGGGAGGAAGGTATGGACCTTTGCGGGGTCGATGTTGGCAAACGGTGCCGGAAGCGGCTTTTCCCTGCCGCCTCCCTTGATGATGGCGACAAAGTCCTCCAGCATTCCCGGGTCGAGCGGCTGCAACTTCCTTCCGGTGAGATCGGGCTGTGCATTGACTTTTTCGATGCGGTTGGAGAAGACCGTGGAGTCCGAGAAATAGTCTCCGTGTTTTTCGTGAAGCGGAAACCATTTCCAGAGCGTGGCAAAGTCGAGTTCGCGCCGCAGCAGTCCCAGGTGGTGCAGGCGCACCGGGTCGCCGGTGCAGAGCTTCTCCATCTGGTCAAACATCCGCTGCCAGCGGTGGATCGATTCCACAGTGAGGTAGGGAAAGATGTCCGCGTCGAGCAGGCGTCGGCTGGTATGAGTGACCCGGGGATCAAGGGTCGCCATCGCTTCACGGCCTTTTTCGAGTTGTTCAAGGTATTCCCGTACCATGGGCGCAGCCGGGCCGTAGAAATGGTCGGTAAACTCTTTGATATGCCGGTCGGTGTCGGTATCGACATCCTGCATCAGCTTGCAGAAAAGATAATGCTGGAGTTCGGCAAGCCCGGAACGGCTTGTCAGTCCCCGGTGATCAAGAAACAGACCCTCCACCCCGGTTTCTTTCATGATCCGGATCTGCCGGATATTGCGCCGCAGGTTGCCCAAAGGCATGACCCAGGCTGATCCGAACGGGTTGGGGTAGAGCCATGCCCAGAGGTGGTTGGTGATGGCCGCCCAGGCTTTGAGATCGGCAAAGGTCTCCTGAAGGAGCGGGTCGGGGTGATCCCAGTCGGCGATGTAGTTGTCTTCAATCGGCGCAAAGGAAACGATCAGATTTTCCGGCAGGCGTTCCCCTTTTCGCAGGACGGGCGGCTTCTGGGTCTGGGAGCGCCGGTAGGCCAGCGTCTTGACGAGCGTTCCGGGGTGCTTCTCCTTAAGGAGGTCGCACAGCTCAAAGAGGTAATCATAGAGCGGCCCTCCCACGCTCTGGTACTGTTCCTCCAGCGCCTGACAATCGGGGCAATAACAGAAGCGGCCCGGCACATCCATCGCATCGAGCGTGATGATGTTTTGCTCCCCGGCATGTTGGATATGGGCGAGGATGTTCTTAGTCAACTCTTCGCGAAGGGCCGGGTTGCCAAAGCACAACTGCATGTTGGACACCCGCTGGCCATTCTGGTTTTGAGAGAAGAAATCGGGATGGGTGGCGAAATAGTCCTCCTTTCTTTCAAGCCACGGGAGCCGACGGGCGTGGCGGTCTTCTTTGGTGGGAGGAATATAGGTAAAGAGCGAATGGACAAAAATTTCGTTGGGCAGGGCGGAAACAAACGTTTCGTTCTTCTTTCGGTCGTAACCCATGTTGATCCCGTGCTGGTATTCAAAATCCATGTTGAAGCGCGAAGCGGTCTCACGGAAGAGGTAGGAGTTCTGTCGACTCCGGTTGAAGGGTGCCAGGGCTACCGTTGGCCTCTTTGGTAGAACCGGTTTCTCAAGAGAAGAAAACCAGCGCCACCCCAGGGAGTTTTCGAGGAAATCCATCACCGCATCAAGGTTGCCGTGGATTCCCTCGCCAAAGAGAAAGAGGTTTTTTCCCGAACTTCGTACGACAGATTCCTGGGGTTTGAGCTTTTCGGGGGAAGCCTTGCCGAGCGCCGCGCGCATCGGTGGGCTCCAGCCGACGAAAAGATAGTTGCCCTCCGGCGTCACCTCGTCCGGAGAAGCGATGGAAAACCGGGCTCCGGTGATCTCCTCGAGGTACAACGCCAGCTTTTCCACCGCATAGGCATCGGCGGGACCCGGTGAGGCGGGAGGGACGATCCGGTAGGTCGTCGTACCTTCCGTGGAAAGGGAAATCTCCTCAGTCGCTTGTGATGTCGAAGAGGTCGGCAGAAGGCAGGCGATGACGAAGAGGAGGAGGGCAAGACGTTTCATAAAAGAGACGGAGGGGGTGATGTTTCGATTCATCACTTACACGACAGAAACGCATCCGGGTCAACTCTTTTTGTGATCAGGCCCGGCGAAACAGCGTTGATTGGCGGGCAAACAACTCACACGGGAGCACGGTCGCCTTTTCCACGAGCGGCTCTCCGTCGTTGAGTGCCGCATTGAGGTCGCCAAACGCCAGCTTGTAAATATCGCGTATCGAGTGGCCGACGCTGGTGATCGGGACCAGCCCGGCGCTGCTGGTCGGGTCATTGTCAAAGCCGCTGATGGCGATCTCCTGCGGCACCCGTACTCCCGCCTCGGCGCAGGCGCGCAGGGCCCCCTGCGCCCAGTTGTCGTTGGAGCAGAGGACGGCATGGGGTCGTACCTCCAGCTTCAGAGTTTCCCTCATCCCTTCATACCCCATGGTGCAGATGGGATGAATCCCTGTTTTTTTTGACAGCTTCTCCACGGTATCCGGATTTTCGAGATCAAGAGGAATCACTTCCCAGGAAACGTTGAGTCCCCGGGCTGAAGCCGCCTGCACCGCTTTTTCCACCCCCTCCCGTGCATTCGAGGAATGGGAGTTGGAATCGCGCTCTCCCGCCATGAGAGTGAGGCGCGTATTGTCCTGTTCAATCAGGTGCTCGGCCAGGCGCTGAAATCCGCTTGCCTTGTCCGGATAATAGCGCGGCACCCCGTCCATGGCGGGCATCCCGACCGAGAGGACCGGAATTCCCGCTCCCGAGAGTATTTCCAGAAGCCGGAATTCATGCAAAAGAACCAGAACGACGGCATCCACCTTGGAGTCCAAAAGGGTCTCGACAGCATGAGACATCATTTCGGGCGAGTGGGCGTCGACCGATTGGATGATCGGGATAAAGCCGTGCTCCTTGCAGTAAAAGTGGATGTATTTGAGGTGCTCCAGAGAGATCTGGAAGAAACTTTGGCTGATCAGGATGCCGACCATTCCGGACTTCCCCGTCCGCAGGCTGCGGGCGACGCGGTTGCTCCGGTAGCCATATTTTTTGGCGGCCCGTTGCACCCTGCGCCGGGTGGCTTCGCTGATGCGGGTGGTCGAGGGATTGCCACTGAGCGCCTGCGAAACCGCCGCGCGACTCAGTTGCAGAACCTCTGCCAGTTCCTTGATGGATAATTTCTGATGTTTCATGGTGAAACTGCCGTGGATGATGAACCGAAGGACGTCCTGCTTCAAGCAGATTGCCGATGGAAGTTTCTTGACGAATCGAGATTTAATGAATTAATGATGAAACGTAACATCAATGAAGAGAGATAGCTCTCGCGTTGTCACCATCACTTCTTTCATTCATGATCCAGCGAAAAATAATGGCCATCGGCGCGCACGCCGACGATCACGAACTCAACGTCGGCGGCACCCTCGCCAAGTACCACGATCTCGGTTACGAAATCGTCTACGTCATGGCTACCAACAACATGTCCGGCGACTGGGCGCGGGTTGGGCCGGACGGTTCCGTCACCTCGACACGGCCGCCGCTGTCGGTCATCCGGCCACAGCGGATTCTTGAAACCGAAGCCGCCGCGCGCGCTTTGGGGACCACGCCGATCTATCTCGATCATCCCCAGCGCCACTTCACCCGTCCCGACGGAACGGTGTGCGAGGTCCGCTTCGGCAGTGAGCGGCCCGAGTGTGTTCCGCCCGATATCCCCACCATTTTGACGGTCTGCCATCATCGCCCCTCCATTGAACAGGTGGCCCGGCTCATCGAGGAACACCAGCCCGAGGCGATCCTTACCCACGGGATGCCGATGATCAACCCCGAGCATTTCGGCACCTGCATCCTCGTCACCAACGCCTACAACCTCGCCGTCCGCAACGGCTACGAGGGGATGCTCCTCTTCTGGCACGATCTCGGTGTCTGGACCTTCGGTGAGGCTTACGCCGGTTGGGATACCCACATCGACATCACCCGTTACTGGGAGCGGAAACTTGAACTCTGCGCCCTGCACGCCTGCCAGAAACCGAGGCCGCAGGATCTTGACTGGCCCACCTGGGGCGCGGCCTGCGGTTGCGGTCAGGCGGAAGTCTTCACCCTCGTCGGCCGGAGCCGGTGGACGCAGCAGTATGGTGACTTTACCGTTGAGATCGTGCAGAATGCGCGCCGACCTCTGCACGAGCCGGCTGCCGCCGGGCTCAATCCGGTGGGTTAGCCTCTCAGGTCCCCTCCTTTTTGCCATGACCCCGCCCGACCTCCAGACCAGCCCTGATTCAGGAAAGTGGGCGGCCGGTGGCGACCCCGCCTGCCGCCGGGCCTTGCGCGCATTGACCGTCTTGGAACTGATGCTGGTGATGGTCGTGCTGGCGGTGCTGCTGGTCTTGACGGTTTCGGCTCTTTCAACGTTGAAGGACCGGGCCGTGACGGCTGCATGCGCCGGAAAGATGCGGCAACTCGGCGCGGCGTTTCATGCCTATGCCGGGGAACACCGCAACGAATTTCCCGTGCAGGAGCAGACGCTTCCCGGGAAAATGAAGGAACCCGGCACGTGGGCCAACGCGCTCCATCCCTACACCGGAAGCTACCACGTCATGTATTGCCCGACCGGAGATCGCGTCAGGACGATCGAAACCGTCAAGAACAGCTATTTGTATAACAGTTACGTTGCCCTGCATCTCAACCCCAACCAGTTGACCGTGGTCAAACGCACCGCATCCAAGGAGCCTTCCCGGGATGTTGTCCTGATCGACGCCTATTCAAAATCAACCGGGTCTTCCAACCTGACGGAAGTGGCGCAGGCGGCAATAGCGCCCATCTTCAAAGCCCCTTGGACCTGGTTTCCGCATTCCACCGACCTTTCGGAACCGATCCTGCAACCGTCCGCATCCCGCAACGTGCTGTATGTCGATGGACATGTCGAACGGCTCAGGGCGGTTCCCGGAGAGGCGATCGCCCTCAAACATTGGCGCTGGCCTCTTCAGTAGGTTAGGCCGTGTCTCCTTTTCTTCATGATCTCTTTCAACTTCCTGGTCCGCGCGATTCGCAGGGTCCAAGCACGCTTGATCGTGTTGCTTTTTACCGTGGCGTCGGGGATGGCATCTGCACGGCTTCAGGCTGACCCCGGTTCGGAAAGCGTGACGGTCCTCAAATTCCACGAGATCGTCTATGTACGGAGCGGATTTTCTGCGGAAGAGGACCTGCTGGTCAAGGTAGGCAAAGGGACCAACCGACAGGTGAGCTTCCGGTCCGCCGCCCTGATCCCGCGTGATACGCCCATGGTGGTGGAAAGTCTCGAAGAGGCGCAGGCGGTCTTCCACCCCACAGGGGACGACGTAGCGCCGTGGCACTTGAACGGCACCTACATCGGCGGCAACCATGGCGCATCCGAGGTGATCCGCGTGAGCGCCTCCTCGCATGGCCTGACACAGGGCGATCTCGGCTCCGCCTGGGAGGACGGGGCAGGTGTGGTGTTTTACCTTATCGGTTTCGAGCAAGAGAGCGGTGTGCTGTTTCTCTCTGAAAACAGCGGCGAACCTCCTTTGTGGAAGTTCGTTCGCGAGATGACGGGGCCTTCCCTGACACGCCGGGGGACGAAGACGGTACTGTCCATTGAAAAAACCGCCCTGACACAGCTATGGCCCGCCTGCCGGATCACGGAGCAACGTTATCTGGTCGATGGGAACACGTCGCTTGAGGAGATGAAAGCGACGGAGTGCCGGTTTCTGGAGATCGTGGAAGGCTATGACATCGTGGCTCCCGACGCAGTGCTCAAGGCGGTCAAGGAGGCACCCGGGCATCCGGTCGATTTCGTCGCCGCCGACCTTGAGGCGGTCGTCCATAATCAAATCCGTTACCGGTTCGCGTCGCAGGGAGCCTGTACGATCAGGCACGAGGCGACGGCCCTCCGGGAGTTCCAGCTCGACTACATGGGCTTTATCCAGTCCACCCCTTTGAAAGGCGCTCCGTCCGAGCGGCTCGAGTATTATCTACCCAAGACGGTTCCTTTCACCGTGGAAGGCAAAACATATGATTTCCAGCGGGTCCAGACTTTCTCCAAGCCGCCCGTGCCGCTCGTCTTTTCCGCCGTCAGGGGAAACCTTTCAGATCCCATGGACCTGCCGGACCGGTTTATTCAATTTCTGGGCCAAGGGGAGGGAGAAAACAGGGTCCGGCGCGTCGGGTTCGCAATGGGCTATTCCCTGTGCGAAGGCATCACACCTGCGGCGATCAGGGCGGAAAATACCGTTTCTCCCCTCTTTATTTTTACCACCGGTAAGATTTATCCCAAGGCGATCGACTCCAGGGCGAAGAGATTCAAGGCCGGGAGGGTCCGGGTCGGCGAGAAACTGGAGTGTCTGGCCTACCGCCAGTATTTCAATCCTTCCGCACATCCTTGCGCCACGGCGGTCTATGGACATTGGCAGGAGGACGATTACTTTCTGTATGCCGATTTTCATCGCCCGGGCGAGAGCGTCCTTCTTTCCGTGCCGACCGTTCTCGAGGGAGCCTCTTTCGAGGTCGTGGAGAAAACGGATTCCATCATCCTCGACACCAAAGGGATCGTTCCGCCAGGCGGGTTGCCGGTGAGCGTCCGGGGAGATTACGGAAGGGTGATCGTGAAGATCTCTCTAAGAAAAGCCGCGATCAAAAGAATAGAACGAACGCCAGGCCCCGGAATCGTATTGCATCCATAGCTCTTTGCGGTCCAGAATCTCCGGTTTCCGATGACAACGACCGCTGACACCGCAACGCCGCCGATTCTTTCCCTGCACGATCTTTGCCTGGTCCGCGACCGGCACCCGATCCTCGATCGCGTTTCGTGGACGATCACGCCGGGGCAACATTGGGCGATCCTTGGCGCGAACGGCTCGGGGAAAACGTCGCTTTTAAGCGCGCTGACCGGTTACCAGACGCCGACTTCCGGCGTCATCGAAGTGCTCGGGCAACGCTACGGCGCGTCCAACTGGCCGGAACTGCGCAAGCGGATCGGGATCGTCAGTTCCGCCATCCGCCAGCAGATGGCTGATGGCGAACCGGCGCTGGTGACGGTCGTCAGCGGGAAATATGCGATGATCGATTACTGGGGCACGCTGCGGGTCAAGGACCGGCAGGAGGCAAAGGAAATCCTCGAATGGATGGGGTGTCTCCACCTCGCCAGGCGCCCCTGGGTCGTCCTTTCGCAGGGCGAACGGCAGCGCATCCTGATCGGCCGGGCGCTGATGGCCAAGCCGGAGATCCTGATCATCGACGAACCGTGCGCAGGCCTCGACCCGGTGGCGCGGGAAGATTTTCTGGCGTTCATGCACCAGTTGATCGCCCGCAAGGATGCCCCGACGCTCCTGCTGGTGACTCACCACATCGAAGAGATCGTCGAAGGAATCAGCCACGTCCTCGCCCTGCGCGACGGCAAGGTGGTCGCCTCCGGCCAACGCGACAAGGTGCTGCGCGGGCCGGTTTTAAGCGAAGTCTTCGGCCAGCCGGTGAAGGTCCAGTCGTACCAGGGGCGGCGCTACCTGCGCGTGGAACCCTCCGGCGGGCGGCAATTCGGGGCGCAAAGCGGCGGATAGGGAGACCTTTAACTCCCTTTGAGGTAATTCTGCCAGGCGATGGCGGTCGCTTCGTCCGGGAGCCAGGTGGCCTTCTGCTTCTTTCCCTTGAACGAGTGGCTGTCGCCGATTTCAAAGGTTTCCGTGTCGCCGAGCCAGCCGCTCTGGCGGCTCACCTTCTTTGGCTTGACCACGCCTCCGCCTGCCTGCGGTTCCCCGAGGCGGAGGGTGACGGCTCCTTTGAGGAAGGCGACGGAGAGTTCACTTGTTTTTCCGACGCCGTGGCCTTCGTCAGGATGGGCGGCGAGGGTCCAGAGCGCTTTTTTGGCGAGACCTTCCTCGTAAATTTTCAGCGAGGTCGCCACCCACTCCGGCCGGTCTTTCAGGCCGACGGCAACCAGAAGCGGCACTTCGGTCTTGCCGTGGTTGAACTTTCCCGGGCCATTGGGGCAGCGCATCAGGACGGCGGCCACCACGCGCTCCGGATGCACCCGGGCGTAGTTCTGCGCCACATTCGCCCCGGCAGAGGTGCCGTAGAAAGCGAGCGGCGGGTCCTTGATCTGGTGTCCGTTGAGCGCCAGCAGTTCGTTGACGGCCTGGTCGACGAGTTCGGAAGTCTTTCCATCCGGATCGCTTTGATAGGTGCCCGGTTCCCCCTTCGTGTTCTTCAATGCGCACGCGACGATGCCGAACTGAAGTTCCGTCGCCAGAGTGCGCCATTGCGCCTTGTCTGCCATGCCGCGACCATCGCCGCCCCGGCCCGGAACAAGGACGAGCACCCCGCGCGGGGTCACCCCTTCGGGCGCCCACCAGCGGAAGCGCGCCGACTCCAGCACAAGGGCGTCCGGTACGGAGGAGGCGGTCCACTCGGAAGTCGTCGCGCCGGTGTCGTTGCCGGAAGCTTCTGTCTTGGGCGAAGGTTTTTCCGCCGCAGGAGGTGTTTGGGCCGTTTCAGCGGCTGCGGCGGGCGTCTCCGCGCCATCCGCCGGGGCGGTTGCGGGGGCTTCACCTGCGGCGGTGCCGGCCTCTGCGCCTTCCGAAGCGGCCGGCTGGTTTAACTCCTGCGCGACTTCCCGGGCCAGCATCCAGGGCCACGCCGCATCCTGCGGGTAGGTCGGGTCGGCGGCTTTTCGTTCCTGAAGCCGTTCCAGAAAACGGCGGTTGAAGGGGGAATCGCGGACGGCCAGGTCGGGATACTCGGCCACGGCCCTCGCCTGCCATTGGGCGGGGGTTTGTTGAGCGTGGCCTGTGGTCGGCGCGAAGAGAAGCAGTGCCAGGAGCGCGGCGGCCACCAGGTTGCGCAGCCGTGGCAGGCGGAACGTACGGGAGGAATCCAGGGTGTGCATCATGCCGTAGAGAAAGAGGGAGGTTCGCGAATACCGTGCAAACTGCCGGAACCCGTCGCCGGGCACCCTCTCCGTTCTCCCGCTTCAGACGCGCAATGTCAACCCCGCAACCGAAATCCCACCCCAGTGTCATGTTAGCTTATTTCCTTTTCAAATTTCGGGCGCTTTTCCGATTCTCCGGCGTTGCTCGCTGCGGTCGGTATCTTAGGATACCGCCCTTACTCGCGCCTTGGAGAATACGAAAAATC
>Ga0182739_1000161_pt1 | contig 124345 bp, 175 predicted proteins | sample eDN5th30CBELigBY_FD_128873 | JGI IMG/M metagenome (GOLD analysis project Ga0182739, IMG submission 128873) | Enriched backyard soil microbial communities from Emeryville, California, USA - eDNA 5th pass 30_C BE-Lig BY (version 2) (version 2) | ecosystem: Environmental > Terrestrial > Soil >...
AACAAGACCCCCTCGATGGTGGCCAGCCGGATATTGGCAGGTGCCAGGTCGAGATTTTCCCTGACCTGCAGGATGATGTCAGCGAGCGAGGTCTCGCGCAAGAGAACTTCAGATATTTCGTGCTCGAGATCTACTGCGCTAATACCCAATCCCTCAGCCAGGTGGCCCTGGGGATCGAGATCGACCATCAGTACTCGTTGACCCGCAGCCGCCAGCTCTGCCGAGATATTGAGTGTGGAAGTGGTTTTCCCCACCCCACCCTTCTGCGACGCGATTGCGATAATGCGTTGCTTCGTTGGCATGTGTCTCCCGTCCTTGTGACCAGCGTCACTCATCGATAGCAGACAGTAGGCGTCGAGATGTCTCGATGTCAACATGTCTTGTACGTACAGTTTGCCAGACATCCAAATGTTTTTCCATCCAGATGTCTAGCCATATGAATGGCCACACATCGGGATGTCTGAATGGGAATATGTTGGCAAGTTTTAGTGGTTAAACATAAGAATGGTTAACCCTAAAGCCAGTTAGAAGTTAAGAGTCTATGATGGTGAGATGGTAAGACGGTAAGATTTCATGATGTCAATACTGGTTAGAATGTAGACATCAAGACATCTGGATGTGTCACCATATCGACATGAGATATATGGAGGTGTACACGAAGTCATGGATGGGGTGGGAGATTTGAGAGAATATAGGACAGACCCATGAAAGGATGTGAACAATGACCACCGCCATACGAGTCGATAGTCAATTGGCCGCCACATTGCGGGCGCTTTCCATTGAAGAAGGACGACCCATCAGTCAGGTGATTGAGGACGCACTCTCTCAGTACCAGAAGGAGAAATTCTGGCGGGAGGTTGAGAATTCAGTCGAGCGACTTCGGGCCAACCCAGTTGCCTGGAAAGAGTATCAGGATGAAATCCGCTTCTTTGAGGGTGGTTCGACGGACAGACTTGAAAATGAGGAATCTTATTATACGAAGGCGGAACTGGGGCATATCCTTGGCCAGTAACATGGAGCCAAGGCAGGGGAGGACTGGATTGTGAATTTCGATCCGCTGATGAGGCACAATCAGGTGCGGGAGATGGTCGCAGAGAGTATCAATCGGTTGTGATATTAAAAGGAAGAGATGTGCTGCTATCTCAAGAGTGCCCTGAACCCCGGTTGATGCCGGGGTTTTCTTTTTCACTCGAATTTGGAGATGTTGGGATGTCTATATTCCAAGATGCTATGCAGTAGTGATGGAGAAATGGTTAAACATCTGGATGTCTAAATGGTGAGATGGCAGGAGACTCGGATACAGCTACAATCTTTCAAGGATTAACTAGCGATAGTTGTGCGATTCCGGATTGACGGCCCGGATATCGGCGCTGGTGAGTGGTGTCTCGATGAGATCGCGGGCGGGCAGCTGGACGAGCTGGATGGTGTCAGGATTGACCTCGGTTGATACCGGGGCTGATTCTCCCCACCGCGGGGGATCCTTCACCATGCCGTTGGTCTCAATTGGATGGAGCCGTTCGGCCACAATATTGATGTTGTTGTTGGCGAGTTGGAGTCGGCCTTCCACGGTCAATAACGATGTGGATCTCACATGCTGTCGTTGCCGGTCATACAGATCGGGATAGACGACGACATTCACGAGGCCAAATTCATCTTCCAACAGCAGGAACGTGATGCCTTTGGCCGTGGCGGGCCGTTGCCGGCAAACCACGAGACCGGGCAAGAAAACCTTCATCCCATCGGGAAGATGTTCCAGGTCCCGGCTGGATGATGTTCCCCGGGGCTGCTGCTTACGCAATAACTGCAGGGGATGATGGTGCAGATTCATATCGATTATTTCGTATTCATCCACCATACGTTGCCAGAGCGTGGTGCGGGGAAGAGTCACCTGATCCTGGATGGTGGGTAATGCCAGAGGGAGTTGCTGCCCCGGATGTTTTCCCCGTCGTCTCCTGGCGCCAAATCTCTTCGGTGACACGAATAGCCCGATCTGCCACAGCATTTCGCGTCGTTGCAAACCGAAGCAGTCGCAGGCGCCCGCGGCGATCAGGTTCTGCTGGGCCTCCGGGCGGAGGGCGACCCGTCGGATAAGATCGGCGAGAGAACGATACGGACCGTTGAGCTGACGCTCCCCGGCGATGCGCAGGGCGGCATCTTCCGATAGCCCTTTGACGAACGTGAGGCCGATCCGGACGGTGCGCTTGCCTTCAACGGTGCATTCCAGATGGCTGGCATTGATATCCGGTCGGAGGACGCGAGTGCCGTGACGTTTGGCGTCGTTGATCAGGACATGCGGGGCGTAGAACCCCATAGGCTGGTTATTGAGAAGGGCACAGAGAAACTCGGCTGGATAGTAGTGCTTGAGCCAGCACGACTGGTAGGCGAGGAGACCGAAGGCCGCCGCGTGGCTCTTCGGGAATCCATAATCGGCAAATCCGGCCAGTTTGGTGAAGATGTCGCTGGCTAGTTCGGGGGTAATCCCTTCACCCTCGGCACCGGTAATAAAATCCTGTCGCATGGATTCCATGGCTTCGTGCGATCGTTTGCGGGTCATGGCCCGACGCAATTGATCGGCCTGGCCAGGCGTGAATCCGGCGATGACTTCGGCTACCTGCAAAACCTGTTCCTGGTAGAGGATGACCCCCAACGTCTCTTTTAGAACCGGCTCGAGTTTGGGGTGGTCATAGACGGTCTGGTAATGGGGATTGATCCGCCTCTCGACGAATGGGGCGACGGCCCCACCGATGATTGGCCCTGGGCGGACGATTGCTACCTGAACGATCAAATCCGCCAGACTTTCCGGTTTGGTGCGGCGGATCATCTGGATCTGGGCACGGCTCTCGACCTGGAATACACCGATGGTGTCGCCCTCCTGGATCATATGAAAGACGTTGGGGTCGTTGAAATCGATGCGACTTAAATCTATCGGTTGGCGTCCGGAGGCGTCGATCAGATCGAGGCATTCTTCCACTAACGAGAGCATGCCCAGGGCGAGGAAGTCAATCTTGACGAAGTGAGCGTCTCTGGTTGAGTCCTTGTCCCATTGACAGATATAGCGGCCATCCATGGCGGCGGGCTGGATCGGGACGATTTCATTGAGTGGCGTGGCCGAGATAATCATCCCCCCGACGTGCTGGGTGACGTGACGGGGAAAGCCGGCGAGTTGTTTGGCAAGGTCGATCAGGTAGCACCAGGGCGGGGTGTTCTTGCGGGCGGCATATTCCGGTAATCGATCCAGTTCTTCGGCGAGGCCATCGGCGGAGCGTGGTTCGCTGAGTTTGGCAATCCGGTCCAGATCGGTCAGGGGAAGGCCGAGGGTTTTGCCCACATCCCGTACGGCGCTGCGGAGGCGGTAGGTGGAGAAAGCACAGACCAGGGCAACCCGGTCCGCACCGTAGACCTCGTAGACGCGTTCGATCATGCGTTCGCGGATTTCGCGCGGGAAGTCGATATCAATATCTGGGATTGATGGCAACTCCTCATTAAGGAACCTTCCCAGGTACAAATCATGGGCGAGGGGATCGACCGGAGATAGCCCCGTCAAATAGCACACAATCGAACTCACGGATGATCCACGGCCGCGACCCGGAGGCAGGAATTTACGGGAGCCGGTGGCTTCACGACCTCGGAGCTCAGCGGCGACATCGCGGGCGAGATTCAGCAAATCCCGGTAAAGCAGAAAGAATCCTGCCAACCCATGCAGCGCAATCAACCTCAGTTCCTCTTGCAATTGGGTGAAGGCCTTATCCCGCATGGTTGGCGATGATGATCTGTATCGATCGGCGAATGCCTCATGGCACACCCGGGAGAGAAAGGCATCCGGTGATTCCCCTGTGCCAGCTTCATAATCCGGAAATTCGTACTGTAAATCTTGTGTGAGGTCGAAGGCGGCGCAGCGTTCGGCGATGATCTCTGTCGTGCGGATCGCTTCCGGGTAGTCAGCGAAGATAGCGGCCATCTCCTCCGGGGTGCGGAGATGGAAGTGAGCGTTCGGTCGGCGTTCCCGATGTGAGGTATCCAGGGTCGCCCGGTGGGCGATGGCGACCAGGACATCCTGCAGGCGATGACGTTCCTGCAGGTGATAGTGCACATTGCCGGTGGCGGCGTAGCGCACTCCGAACCGATCGGCGAGGGCCACGAGACGGGCGATACGAGGCGTGTCACCAAAAACGTAGTTTTGCTGGAGCTCAACGATGACATTGTCCTGGCCGAACCAGGCGATGTAGGTCGAGAGGATGGTTTCGGCATCGTATAGCCGATGCTCGTCAATGGCGCGGGCCAGTTGGCCGTTGCGGCACCCGGTGAGCAGGATCAGCCCCTCGGCATAACTGGCGAGATCAGACGTTTTGAGGACCGGGTGTACGGTAGGAGGATCGGATCGTACGGGGACCGGGGCGGGTGGCCTGCCATGCTTGCTATCGGTGAGCAGGCGACAGAGATTGCCGTAGCCAGTGCGGGATTCCGCGAGCAGGGTGAGATGTGAGCCGTCGTCAAGGGTGATCTCGGCACCGGTGATGGGCGTGATACCGGCGGCGCGTGCTGCCTGGGCGAACTCCATGGCGCCATAAAGCCCGTCGTGATCGGTGATAGCCAGGGACCGGTATCCGTAGGCGGTGGCCTGGGCGACGATCTCCTCGGGTAGGGACGCACCATCAAGGAAAGAAAAGGCGGTATGGAGATGGAGTTCGGTATAGGCCACACAGCGCCTCCAGTCATGCCAACACAGAATCACGCCTTGTGGCGTGAAATGATCGTAGAACAAATGTTCTTTTGGAGACAAGATGTGTCAAAAAGACATAGGGCGGGGCGGAGGATCGGAAGGAAAGGGAGGCTGTTTTGCCTGCTGGATGGCAAGCATTACTGACGACAAGATGTATGGGAGGCAAAACGTTTTGATGTTTAGATGGAAAGACAGGAAGACAGGAAGATGGAAAGATGTCTTGATGATGGGATGTTTGAGTGGACGTTACCAAAGGGCGTGCGACATATCCCATGAGGGGCATAAATCTGTGGAGCACCAATCCAAGACTTGGTTCAGGGGCTAAGATTTGAACACATATTGCTTTACAAGTCAACCAATCCAAACTGGCGCGACCAGGCGGGAACGATCCGCCGGCCTCAGCCGTGACAAGGCTGCGCTCTACCACTGAGCTATGATCGCAAATGGTATCCACGGCATGAATCGAACATGCATCATCACCTTCGCAGAGTGGCACTCTGTCCCTTGAGCTACGCGGATATATGGCCCCGATGCTAGGATTTGAACCTAGAATCTCTCCTTAACAGGGAGGCATGATGCCAATTTCATCACAACGGGTCACTGGTACCCTCCGAGAATTTTGAAATCCCGACCGTCGCCGTGTAAAGACGCTGCTCTGCCTCTGAGCTAGGAAGGCATATTGGTATCCCCACGGGGTCACGATCCCCGGTTTCCACCTTGAGAGGGTGGTGTCCTGGTCCTCTAGACGACAGGGACACATGGTAGGGAAGCAGGGTTCTGACCCCTGGATACCTGGTTGAAAACCAAGCGTGATGCCATTTCACTACATCCCCAAACTGGTGAGCTCGCCTGGATTTGAACCAGGGAAAGGCGGATTAAGAGTCCGCTGCAATAGGCCGCTATGCGACGAGCCCGAATTGGTGGATCTCCTCAGATTCAAACTGAGAACCTTCATCTTGCAGGGATGCTGCACTATCGTTGTGCTAGAGACCCATGGTCAAGGCGGCTCGATTCGAACGAGCGATTTCTTCCTTCCAAGGGAAGCGAGTACGTCCGCTACTCTACGCCAAGAGGGGGCTTCCTCGAGGACTCGAACCCCGTACCAGCGCATTACAAGTGCGCCGCTCTACCTGATGAGCTAAGGAAGCATTGGTACGCCCAGAAGGATTCAAACCTCCGACCTGCTGCTTCGAAGGCAACTGCTCTATTCACTGAGCTATGAGCGTATGGACGACTGACCCCGAATCGAACGGGGATTCCACGGTTTGCAATCGCGTGCCTAGCCAATCGGCCATCAGTCGGTATATTGGTTGCGGGTCTCGGATTTGCACCGAGATAGACGAAGATTATGAGCCTTCCGAGTTACTGTTACTCCAACCCGCTATGGCAGGGACGGAGATAGTCGAAATCCCTTGCGGCCGGTTTTGGAGACCAGCTTCGCACCATGCGCATCCCTAAATGACATTCCGAGCCATCGAGATGTTTAAACATCTCGATGTATAGACATTGAAAAATCTTAATGTCTGGATGTATAACCATTTTACCATCAATATGTTTATGTAATCAAGAAGCAGTTTTCAAGGAGAAGGCAGTGAAACGCACCAACGTCATTGATGAGATCTTCGCTTATCAGGGGCGGAATCTGATAATGGCGCATTGCCGTGTCCGCATCTATACCGGTCCCGGTCTGGCTCCGTTGGTCCTGGTTAGCGAATGTGATGACAACGAAGGCACCAGTATCACCGGTGCTGCGCCAGAACTGTACCCGCGACTAATTGCCAAGTTCTTGCCGGGTTGGCTCGATCAGGCAGAAGACTTGATCCTGGTTGAACATTATCCAGGGCATGAAGGAGAGTGGGGGAGACTCCAGGTCGATACGTTCGATCGCGTCACCTTCACTCACTGGAAGCCTCGTATCCGGTACATGTCTGGAGTCAACCATGTGATGTTCGGGGATCCGGAGTGGAAACCTTTTGGGGAGGCGAGGCTCAAGGAATTGGTCGAGGATATTGGGTAGAGGGACAGAGCGCACTGTCCCATCAGCCTTCAAACCATCTACTCCACACAACATATCCCTTTAGTGGAGTCCATCTGGAGCACCATCGCTATGACGAAGAAGGCTCATTGAGTATTCGATACAGTGTCGACTTGGAGATCCCCAGCGTCTGACAGATGGTGGCGATGTCTGTTTGTTTGTCGGCATGCATCCGCTTGGCCAGAGCCACCTGCTTGTCCGTCAGCTTCTTCGGTCGGCCACCAACCCGGCCTCGAGCTCGAGCTGCTGCCAAACCGGCGTTGGTGCGTTCCTGAATCAGGGCCCGCTCGAACTCTGCCAGGGACGCGAAGATATGGAAGATCAACTTGCCACCAGGCGTGGTGGTGTCGATCGACTCCGTGAGGGAACGGAACCCGACGCCGCGAGCTTCCAGGTCATTGACGGTTTCGATCAGGTGACGAAGCGAGCGACCGAGACGATCAAGCCGCCAGACTACCAGTGTGTCGCCGGGTCGGACGTACTTGATAGCTTCATCCAATCCTGGTCTGTGAGCTTTGGCTCCTGATGTCATATCGGTGAAAATTTGGTCGCAGCCAGTTGAGGTGAGAGCGTCGGTTTGTAAATCCAGTGTCTGGTCGCCAGTTGAGACGCGAGCGTAGCCGATCAGCATGATTATTCTTCCCAGTAGCTCAAAAACGTACAAGTAATGGCACGTTGATTATGGCACGGGTTTCGGGAAGTGAAAAGGGCTATTTTACTATGGGGTTTCTGAGGTCACCAAAAGTCCTATAATCGAACGTATTAAGCACTATAGGATAGTTGACATAATGTTTATATATGAGATGATGTATCAGTTCATCCAGATACAACTATATTTTGAAAATAGACCGTCTCCCTGGGTGAACACTTTGGAGTCGGTCTTTTTAGTAGGAGGTCTATGCCAATACAGTTTGTTTGTCGGTGGTGCGGGAGAGAATCAGAGATAGACAGGTTTAGGTCTCGATATTCAAAAATCTGTATGGATTGCTATAAGGAACATACACACAAGAAAGCAAGACAACCCAATAGTAAGTTCCTCCGACTTGAGTACACTGCAAGGAAATTGGGAGTCGAGATGGATATAACCAGAAAGGATTATCTTTTATTTCAGGATTGCGATTGCGTCTATTGTGGACTTCCCGTGACAGGAAGAAGCTCGGTGGATGCTCAGAAAAACACTGGAAGCGGATTGGATCGGGTAGATCCCAAGAAGGGATATACGCTGGATAACGTAGTCCCGTCGTGCTTCCTATGTAATAGAACGAAAAGCGACTGGTTTACTCATGAAGAGATGAAGGTGATAGGAAGGGCAATTAGAGAAGTGATAGATACTAGGCCGTCTCGATAAAGACGCGGATAACCTGATTATTCGTATAACGAGGATTGTGCGAATTTGGCAGCCTCACGACAACCAAAACCCACTATTGAAGGATAAGACTGAGAAGCTCGTCTGGTTCCTTGATTACATCATCCCAGTTCAGCAAGTGGATCTCTGATCTCCAGTCGGCCGAGCCAGGATGCTTGATTACCGTTCCCATGCGAATCTGGGCGTCGTTCTCAATCACTCCAGCATCTTGCAGCAAGTCACACCAGCTGGCGCCGACATTATCCCAGTCAATATCCAGCCTTCCTTTTAAGTAGACATGAATAATGGCCACGGTCGCTCCTGTGAGGGGCGTAGATGGCCTTTGTTGATAAATGATGGGGAATGCTTCAGCGTGGAATTTCTCATGCGCCACGGATGGCAATGATCGATTGCGGAAGTTACGCCTTGAGTTTTTCTTGCTGATCGGCCGGATGCCTTCGATGACCGCCGACCACTCAAACATCCTCCTCCTTGGCTAGCTGCCACTTGGCGGTCTGGCAATTTGCATATTCAAAGTGATAATGCCTGCGGCCACACGTCTTGCAGGTCTTTTTGTAGTGTGGAATTCGTCTGGTCTTTGTGGTCTTGAGTGCTTTCATAGATTTAGATGATGTCCTGGCCGTACCACCATTCCAGAAACGTCTCCTTGGCTGCCTGGTAGTCGGCATCGGTTGGTGGTCGATTGGTTGGAATTAGCCGGTGTCTTCGGAGTAGCTTGCGGATAAATCGTCGGAGTTTGGGTATCGCCAGGTCTTGGGGATCCACCTGGTATGATCGTGCCATCTCAGCTACATAGAGCAGATCCTGGCGATGCGCTGAAGGCCTCTTTGACCACCATAGTAGGATCGAGTACTGATCAAAACGGTGGAGGCGGATCATGGTGTCTTCCTTTTAATAGAGCTCCCTTCTCACCACCAATGATTGGCCAGCCAAAATTGGTATGAGCTGTACCAACCCCGATACCTCTGGATCGCATATGAGTGGCACCATCTCAGCTGAGTCACAGGATTTGTGAGGTAGTCCGCTCCCACTGAAGCCATCTTGGATCCAGGGAGTGCCTGGCAAAGTCCAGTCGCTCCTGAACTGCTATTGACGGCCGTGTATCGCCACCCACTCTCCCTGGTGATGATGAAATCAACGTATTGCCAATCTGATTCGGGTATTCCAGCTGCCTCCATCCATTCATATTTGTTCCCGCCAGAGGCGGGTGTATTAGGAGTTGGCATAGCCAATGGGATATGTCGTGTATCTGGTTCGGGAGCAATAACTTCAGATGTAATCTGCGTTTTCTGGATATGCGTTTCCGGTGGTGTGGCCGCAAAAACAAGATCAGTGTTGCTGGGAGTGATGATGATTGGCTCGGCCGCCGGCAGGGCTGGTGGCAATGAACCGAAGAGCGAGGCCAGGCCAAGAAGGACGCTGGCCACGGCTCTTGAGTATTCCGATAAGGTCATAACAGCGGGAGTCGATTACCGGTGGCAATGTTCCCTGATGGTCCCCTAAACATCTGTAGGTCAAGCAACGCCACCTAAGGGGGAAGATGACGCCGCTAGATGTACAGATGTTTAAATGGTTACATGTCTATTTTACCGCGTCAGTGTCGGTGTTTATGCCCAGCTCGCCGTCGGAGTAGTCTCGCAAGGCCCAGGACACGCTGTCCCGGATCGCCTGTACACGTTGGCGGGTCAGAGGCTTGGGCTGTGGATCGACCTGCTGTAACCACTTGGCAATCGTGGTCAGACAGCCTTTCTCTCCCCCACTCCAATGTCTGGCGATGAAATAGACGCTCCAGTTTCGTGGCCACGTTTCTATAGCGTGTTCGTGGGTGGCTTTAACGGGGGGACGCAGGAATTTGGTTGGGAGATTGTGTTTGTCGAATGTCATATACTTTCCTTATACACTCATTTAGTAATTATGTCAATATTCACGACCTGGGAAATGGATTACCGGCCAGAAGATTGAAGGGGTTGGTGTATTCAACTACTCGACACCCTAGAGGTGAGGTGGGATGGTGAGTTGGCAGGGGAATAGCCCCCCTACCCCCCAAGATAGCAACGGCAGAAAAACGGGCACTTATTGAAGCGACAATACCTCTAACTACCTACGGCCATTACTTCTTAGGGTTTCCGGGGTTCCGTAGCCACTCCGTTGGGGCAAGTCAACGGCTAATAGTGGATTTTTATCACCAAGTCGCAACCCTGAGAGTGTCAGTGTCGGTTCATTGGCATCAGCATCGTTTGTTACAGTGTTTTTCCTGAGCCTTCGTCGGCTCGTTCACTCCATGTGCTGCATTTATGGGTCACGGTCAGGTCATAGATGCCTGATTTGAGATGGCATGGGAAGTGTCACCTCTGATCAATCAGCTACGTCTTCTGGGGGATGTGAGGATTGCGGCCGGTGGATCCATACAATTTCGGCTTGGCCCGGCTCGTTGGCTCGATGACGGCTAGGACTTCGCCCGTCCTCAGGTCCATTTTAGTGATCTTGCATTTGCTGAGTTCTAATCTCCGCATCGCCTCGCTGGGCTTCTGCCACGATCCCCGCCGTTTCTTGGTAGAGCGTCTTGATTTTGGTTTCGCTGGAGGTAGAACTGGTGCGCCGAACTGCGGTATCCAGTTCGTTTGATATTTCATCTTACTCATCTTACTCATCATTCTCCTATGCACTTATGCATTCATGGTAAACAAAAAGATCGACTCCAGAATGCAGCTCCTGAAATCGATCTTTATATCCCCATGTATGCTGCACTACATAGAACTTGCTTATGCGTAACTTCATTATACCTCCTCCCTCTCTTGCTTTTGTCGGCAATCCTTGCACCACTTACCCATCAAATCCTCATAGGTCTGCTCTTTCCCGCCATATCGACGGGTTTTCTGCTTCCTGTACGGACGAAGATTCCTGGTATTACCGCAGAAGTCACATTGCTGTGGCTTGTTTTGCAGCATCACTGCACCGCACCGCGGGCAGTCCTTGAGTGGTGGTGCATCGAAGTCTCGCAACGTCGTATGGGGGATCAGTTTCCCATCCCGTTCCTCCCCGCCACTGCAGTAGTACTTGACCTGGGTTGTGGGTTCGTGATTGCTGGGTGGTAATCCAGACCAACGACGCTTTCGCTCCTCGAATTCTTGTTCCTTCTCAGGAGACAGCAATAGCGCGTCCTGGTGTTTGGTTTTGGATGGCGGCATGAACGGCGTCCAATGGAAATACTCGAAGATCTCCGGTTTCTTGATGCTGATGGGTTTGGTAAAGGCGGGGGCGGCATTCTGGAAGATGAGCATGAAGCCGTTGATGGTCTCGCCAGTCTTATAGACCACACAAACATTGTGGTCTCGGACTAGTCCCTCTGGGAGCCGGACGTACTTATGACTAACCGTTGGCGATCGCCGGAGTTTGCCCCAGAAGTCATACCCATGTGTATCCCCACGGTAGAGGAACTCTTCTCGCTTGATGAGCTTGGTGACTACCACCTTCTTCCAGGGAAGGGTGGTGATATCAATGCCTTCGAGTTTGGGATCTCGAAGAGACATGGGTATTGGTTTGCAGGTTAGATCTTCATACATGGGCAGTTGAGTAATTACATCTATTAATGCATATTCCCAACATTAAATCAATAGTCTAAATTGGCATATTGACATATGTTAAATAAATCTATATGATGTATCTATAACCCATAAACACTATGAATACCAAATACATCTATACACCATCTCGCAAGTTAGCCGTCAAGGCTGGGATAACCCCATACCAGATTGCCCAAGGAATCTTCTGGGGCCTCCTGGCTGCCACAGCTCTATCACAGATATGGAAATAATAAGGGGGATATTCTATGCCAGAAACCAAGACTGCTCCACAAGAGAAATCTGTTGAAATGACCTTTCTGCAGCGTCTGGGACTCATCCAGGCGGAGTTGAAGGCACCTAAGGATCTTAACAATTCCTTTGGTGGATTCAAATACCGAAGTAATGAGTCCATCCTTGAGGCGGTAAAGCCGCTACTCATCAAATACGACATGGTGCTAACTCAGGTTGATGAGCTGGTGTTGACAGGTGATCGCTACTACATCAGGGCGATATCCACCCTTGAAGACATCCACGGTCAAGGGACAAAGGTCACAACCGCACTTGCAAGAGAGGATGAATCAAAGAAGGGGATGGACGCGTCCCAGGTAACCGGGGCTACTAGCTCCTATGCCCGAAAATACTCACTCAATGGCATGTTCCTGATCGACGACACTAAGGATGCGGACTCCGACGAGCACCACAAACAACGAGTAAGAACTCCAAATCAACCATCAAAACCGGCCGGAACTTTGCCATCAAGTCACCCTCCTGTCAAGACATCTAAACCTCTAGACAGCAAAGAATCTAGCCATCCCGCTGTCACTCCGGCACAGAATCATCTCGCTGTATCTGCAGGAAAAGCAACAGATCTTCCGTGCGAGATACATGACTGCAAAAATACGGTCTGGGCCTCAAAAGCAGAGAAGACCCGCCACTATCACGATGGCCACATCATCTGCTACTTCCACAGCAAGAACAGTGACTGGCGAGCCATGCTCAATCAGGAAGATGCAACCCCAGCTGCTTCATCTACTCCAGCCCGACCAGCACCAGATGATGTTGATCCAGATATGTGGGCCGAAGCAGAAGCACTATTCCAGCAACCCACAATAAAAACGAACCCGGACGGCTCAACCGAGTCTGTCGATGATGACTTCGCCAATCTGGCGGCCCAGGAGCATTAGAAAGGAACCTCTATGTCACACACTGCCCAAACAACATTGCATCAGGAACTGGCGGAAGCAAATCTCCGATATTTCTTCCTCCTCAAAAAACTGAGAAAGGAGCGACGTGGTGGGCGATTCGCCCTGGGCCTGGAAGAGCAGGTTATCTGGTCCCGCAACACTATCGTCGAATTACAAGCAAAGCTACCTAAAGGAGGTGAATCAATACATGCAAATTGAAACAATCCTTACCTTGGCCTTTAGTGCAGTCTTGGGATTTGGATCTGCCATGGTCCTGAATCGCGTCGGAGCCTTCGGCCAACCGCTGTCAAAGAACTTACAGAAAGACCAAGACAGACTCACATCGCTCTATACCGAGCCCAGGAAGTTTGTGGTCAACAACTCTTCTCAGATAGAGACACCGGCCGAGACCCAACCAGTCAAGCGTAAGCCTGGTCGACCACGAAAGGTGCAGCCATGAACGCCGCGGTGAAGCTCGAGGCCGGTAAGCAATACCGACTCATCACGAACTACGGATCCCGCATGAAGAAGGGAGAGATTCTCACCCTGACTGATGACGATGGGACGACCGTTCCTCAATTCAGGAACAAGCGGGGTGAGCTGACCTACGTCGCAAAATCCGCCATAGAAGAAATCAAAGAACGGAGGTAAATGACAAAACAGATAACACAAGTAGGAGACATCGTTCGGGTGACCCAAGGCTCCGGCGTTACCGAACAACAGATGGTTGGTAAGACGTTTACCGTAGAGGGGGTAGATCACGATCTTGGTTGTCAAAGGATCTACATAGGAAATACTGTGATGTGCCAAAACTTGGGCGATGAATGGGAAATAGAAACACCTGTAACCACCCCATCCGTCACCCCAGTCCCTCATCTCATATACGACGTTGACACCACGCCCGGTTCCAAAGGGACCAAAACTATTACATTCTCTAAAGGAGGCTCATTCATGAGCAGATTATCACTACTCGCCAAAAAGGCATTCGACAAGGAAACCAAGACGCTTATCAAGACCGGGGTGCTCAACTCAGATCTTGAGGTCCAGAACGAGCAATTCGTCCTCTCATTCCTGGTCGACAAATATAAAACTGAACTCGCTGCCCTGGCCCAGGAACAGCTGGACGAAGCCAAAAAGGAAGCCTAGCGCGTCCTGGAGAAGGAGAGAGACAGCCATAAGGCACACGCCCACACGGGCAGAAATGGAGGAAAGTGAAGATACCCAGTCAAGAGCTTCGAGACGAAGATGTTGCCTATGATAACGTGTCAAGCACGATCATTGGGCAGCGTCGGTGGGTCACAGTACACGAGATTGTCTTCCTCTGGAAAGATGGAAAGCATTACAAGACAGTCGTTGATCTTCCATCCACCGAGATGCAGGAAGACATGAAACCTTGGGAATATGAAGACGAGGTTGAATGTACTGAGGTAGAGCTACAGAACGTTACCATCCAGAAATGGGTGCCAGTCAAGAAAGAGGCCTAAGGAACCTCCCCAAAACAAACAACATATATGATCTTTCTCACTATTCTCTTATCCGTCATCGGTCTGGCAGCCGGTGTCGGTGCACTCATTGTCCGAGGAGCCAGTGACGCTCCAGCCGGACTTGCCAGGAAACTCGGCATAGCATCCGCTATTGTCTTGGTTGCCGCCTATCTCTCAACCTCAGTCGTTGCTGTAGATGTTGGACAGGTAGGTGTTATCACCCGCTTTGGAGCTATTACCGGCCGTGAACTCAGTCCGGGTATCACCACCAAGGCTCCCTTCCCTATAGAGAAGGTCGTCACCTTCAACACCCAGGTCCAGAAAGATGAGGTCGACGCAACTGCAGCCAGCCAGGATCTGCAGGACGTCCAGTCCAAACTGGCGGTGAACTACCATCTGGAACGCGGCAAAGTCTCCGATATCTATCAGGGTGTCGGCATCAACTACGCAGACCGCGTCATTGCCCCAGCGATTCAGGAATCTTTCAAAGCCACAACGGCCAATTACACGGCCGAGAACCTGATCAAGAAGCGATCCGAGGTGGCTCAGGCAGCCAAGACCAACCTGAGTGAACGACTGGAAAAGTACGGTATCTCGGTCGACTCGGTGAACATCATCAACCTGACATTCTCCGCGGCCTTCTCCCAGGCAATCGAGCAATCCCAGGTGGCAGCCCAGCAGGTAGTCAAGGCCAATAACGAGGTGGAACGGGTCAAGAAGGAAGCAGAAGCTGCGATCGAAAAGGCTCGTGGTGAGGCTGAAGCTCAACGTGAGCAAGCCCAGTCCATCACACCAGAGTATCTGGAGTTGAAGAAGATTGAGACGCAAGCACAGGCAATAGCCCGATGGAATGGAATCTTACCAACTACCACGGGCGGAGATGGGATGCTCTTCAGCCTCCCTGTAGGACGATAATGAGCGCTGAGCAATACCTCACTCTCGGCACACCAGTCATCATCGACGAAGAGTCGGAATATTACCCTGGAGAGGTCGCCTATATCATTGATGTGGCGACTGGTGAAGACTATGCCTACTGCGTCTCGCCTTCCAATAGTCAGATCGTGACCAACTGCCAATGGGTTCGCAAGTGCCACGTACGACCAATTCGCCGCCGCACCATGAATCAAGTCGGCCAGCAGCCCGGATCATCTTCATCGCCGGCTGAAGATCAGGAACTGACTATTGGAGCGCCCGTCGTTGCTCGAGATAACGCATTCTTCGCGCTGTTACCAGAAGTGGGGTACATCACCGAGATCGAGAGCGCTCCACACGGGATGATAGGCATCTCCATAGATAAAGGAGGGGACACAGACATCTTCATCAAGCGATCATTGGTCGAACTCGCATGATCAGCCAAGTGAACAGAATCGAGATATGTAGCCTCATCTAGGTATGCTAATCAGCAATCCCAAATCATACGTATACATAGACTCATTAGGCTGTCATTTATAATGAATAGTAGCAAGCCTATGAGGAGGTAAGTGTATGAGTGATAAAAAAGTGTTGTCACTGGATGAGGAGATGGAGGCATTAGCGGCTGAGATGAAAGCTAAGTCACCGAAGGCGGCCTGTCCTGTAGAGAGGAAGGCTCGAGAGGCGTGTACCTCTTGCGAAGGATAGTAACTGGAACCCGGAGAAATCCGGGTTCTTTTATTTTGGGATTGTTGGTATCTCATGGACACCTATTAACACATCTATAGTCGGTTTGAGGCTAAGCAGGGTTAAATTGGTGTATTGACATTAGTATTATATTATGTTAATATATACATATATCCAATAGATATGAACATTTACAGACTAATAAGGTAAGCAGCTGGGATACATCCACCTGACAACATAGCTATGATTTTCTCTGGGCAACACAGGCATATAAGCACCTTGTGGTAAAGCCATCAAGGCGAGTAAGACCTCCCTGGCCAACATAGTAGATCTCCCTGATCGGCCGGTGTGTTTCAGCTCTTTATCTTATTAATCACATTATTACTTACATTCCAATAAGGGGGAATCACATCATGAAGGGTACAACCACCAGTTCAGATAAATCTCAGACCAAGAAAGGTCTCAATTTCAAGAAGATCGGCGCGATCGTATTCGTCGCCATAGTAATCGGGTTAGGTGTCTACGCCTTCGGTTTCACCACCAAAGGCCGAACCATGGTTCGAGTCATGATCGATCCAGCTCCAGCTGTCGATGCCTACGCTGCCAAGGATGCCTATATCAATGGCTTCAAACTCCAGGTAGCCTCCCCAAAAGAGTAGCCACTGAGCAAAAAGTGTCAGTACAGACCACGCCGGCAGAGGCTCCCACGCCAACCCCAACCGTTGTACTGGCAGCTCAGTCGGCACCGCCGGCACGATTAGCAACAGTTGAAGAAATAAAGGCAGAGATTGTCAGGGTCTTTGGATCTCGATCGAGCGCCGCATTGTGCATTGCCGAAAACGAGTCGCACTTCCGGAGCGAGGCGGTGGGGTACAACAATGATATCCACGCCTCTCACGATCGGGGAGTCTTCCAGCTGAATTCGTATTGGCATCGAGAAGTCTCAGATGATGAAGCCTACGATGCCAGGGAAAATATCCAGCATGCGTATCGTATTTCCAAAGCTGGTACAGATTGGCACCAGTGGAGTACCAGGAATATCTGCGGGGTGGCCTAGATGAGCAGCACGAACCGCATCGCACGAAACATCCTCATCGTCCTGATTCTGATCTGCACCCTCTCGGTCTTGCAACTCATCCAGGAACACAAGGAGGTGGAAGGGCATATCCACACATTCACAGTAGAAGGGAATCAATAATGTTCGTACTTACAATGCAGCAGCTAGCGGAACCCTTGGCGGCAGTTTGGGTGGTGATCGTCATCCTCGGTTCCCTTATGGCCATCCTCGCCGGTATTGCCTATATCATCATCAGAGCCAGTGAGAGAAGACCGGACTTCAGAATCCGTGACGAGTGGAAGAATTTCGACCCATTCAATGAATGGTGAACAACAAAGAAGGACGACCGTATGGCCGTCCTTTATTCAAACTCCAGGCTTTTGCCTTCGTTATCCCTTTCTAATCAACTGGTTATAAGTGGTAGAAGCCACAAGTAACACACCAGCGAAGATCGCGGTAACACTGGCAACATCACCAAGGTTGCTCACATCAACGCCTGCCTGGGAGACAACAATAGCGCTGGCAATCACTGAGACGACAGCTGCTGTGATACGGGGATGTTTGGTTGCCGGTACAGGAATGAATGGTGACTTCAGAATCTGGGTAGCAAGAGTGGTTGCTGTACCACCTAGTAATACGGATTGAATGATTTCTACGGTTGTCATATATTGTGCGACCCTCCTTTGAGTCGCTTCACTGCCTCAAGTAATAGTTGTATGAATGTCCATTGTTCGATAGGTCGAGCCTTCTCCAGGGCAACCTGGAGCTGGTTCCGCAGGTCTTCGCTGATGACTCGCTCTGCGGCCAGGGCGTTCAAAGTGTCGGCTGCGGCCGATTCTGCCTGTTCCTTCTGCTCAGCTAGAGTGATGGCGGTCTGACCAGCCTGTTTCAGAGAAGTCTCAAGACTTGTCACGGTCTCGTTCAGCCGATGGATGGAGATGGTGGCTGCATCCAGTTGTTCAATGATGGCCTTCATCTGATCGTTCCCAACGTATTTGCGCACCCACTCGTCGGCCGAGAGGGTGGAGCGTTTCCACTCCTCTACCTGCTTTGATGGTGGGTTCTCGCCAGTCTGGGTCAGGTAAGCAATCTTGAAGGACTCATCCTTCACCTTCTCAAGCGCCGCAGAGGAGAGTTTCTGGGCTTCCGCCTCGATATTGGCCCGAAGGGAGGCGTTGGTGGTGTTTGATGCCTTTAACTGGGCTTCCAGGCTGTCTAACGTGCCAAGATAAGCTGCCATGTCGCCGCTGATCACGGCCTTGAAGTCGGCACCGCCGGCGAGACGGTCGGCCGCAAACTGCTCAGCCGGATAGATGGATCCGTCCGGGTTCCTGCCCTTACCCGCGTCGATACGGGCCTGATGATAGATCTTTAGCGCCACACGGTCATTGACAACCGGATTGGGAGCGTACTTCTGACACCAGGTGTAGGATGGCAGGCCGGATCCCTTCCACTTATCGATTTCTGATTGATTGGGCCACCGTTGAGCGATAGCGATAAACACTTCCGCGAATGATTGATCTGGTGACACGTCGTTTCCTCCTGTAATTTTCTCCTTTCGTGGTCGTATCCAGCCGAAGGTCAATACCCCATTGAGGGCATAGCCCCTGGTAACCCGGTAGGCGGGTCGGGTGTTGGTAAAACCGTCCTGTTCAATGAGCGTGATACTGGATGATTCGGCACGTTCTACTACGGCCACATGTCCATAAGGATTGTTAGGCATCTCCCCCCAGAAGATGACATCTCCTGGCTGGGGGATGAGATTGGATGCTCCGGTGTTAGGGATCTTTTGCCAGTATTCATTAGGGGCATTGTTGTACTTGTCCTTGGCGTTGCCACGGCCAATAGTGCGCTCCCAGTCGCCAAAGAGGTACTGTGCATAGTCATTGGGAACATCAACACATTGCAGCCCGGCTACACCGTCCAGATTCATTGCTCTGCCGATAGCACCCCTAAACCATTCTTCTTGTCGCTGTGTCATTACCCTCCTTACAATTGTGGAATTCCACTAGTGGCCTTGTCTGCGCCCTGATAAATGCCCTGAATGATCTGGAAAAACAGCCAGGCGAATCTGCCAAGAATGGGCCAACCATTCAATGCATCCAGATACATGGCGAGGACCAACGCAAGCCCGAAAAGAGCGAGGGCGATGGAGAGGGCGGCTTTGGTGGCTTTGATAATCAGAACTAGGATGCCGACGATACCGAGCAGTCCCAGCAACACCAGGAAGATGTTAAACAGGGCGTCACCGATGGTCATAATGAGACTCGGAAGTTAGAGCCCTCCGAACTTCCCTGGGTTCATAATCACGAGTCCGAGCAACGCCACAATGACGGCCGTAATAACTAGCCAGACCACCTTGCCGATATTTCCATTGATCTCTGCCACATCTGTTTTGAGGGGGTCCAGGCGATCCTTGAGCTCCTGCTTGGAGACGTACTTCTCCGGAATCTCTTCCAGCTTGCGCTTCATGTCCCCGAGTTGAGTCTCAATCCGTGATTCATGTCTGGTGGCACGCTCAGCCCCATCCATCAGTTGCTTATTGATGGCTTCCAGCTGGAAAGATACATATGCCTGGCGAGTCGCTTCGTTGGATTCTGGTTCTGGTATGTGAGTGGTGGGTGATTTTCGTGGAGACATAGTAATAAGTTGTTTGATGGCATCTAGGTCAGATTAGACATGTATTATGCGGCCTCATAGGTGCCAAAGGCTCGTATTCCTTTATCTGCCCCCAGGGCAAAATTCGACGGCTTTTGTACTGAGCCGTTGCCGCTACTGGTTATATATGCAAATGCAAAAACAGCCCCCCCATCACTGGCATATGCTCCCAAAACTTGAGTGCCATTACTCGTATTGGCTGGGACCGGAATACTGAAGTTAATTCCTGGCGCAGCAGGGCTTCCCAGGGTGAAGTTTGCTGATAGCTGGAATGTGACCACCTTGCCAACCTGTTTATACCTGGCCATGTTGATCACAACGCTCGATATAGCCATACCACTGTGGCCGCCAAACGTCGGTGTCCAACTTTGCCACTCTCCCCCTAATTCGCCAGCGGTAGTGGAGAGCTTGGCATTGGTGAGAGATCCATCCTTTATCTGAGTGGTGTCAACGCTTTGCGGTGCGATCTTGTCCCCATCGACATACGCACGCACCCGCTTTTCGACGATGTTGCCTGAGTTGATTTTGGCGTCAACACCAGTCCCGACAGTGATATGAGCGAGCTCAATATAAGGATTCTCTCCAGTTTCAGCTTCAATCTCGGTGGAGTTCGGAGCGCCAGTCAACGAACCACCACGGCGCACAACAAGGAACTTCATAGCTCCAGGATTGTTCGCGTTTTCGATGCTGCCTTCCGTCATATCCACATACGCTACCAGCGCATCGGTTTTGGTCACACCAGAGTCGTTGAGTGGGACATCGACAGTCTCATCCTGAGCATTCCATGCCTGGATGAAGGTTCCGTTTGAGTGGATAAAAATGACATGGTCGTCATTGAGCGATCCGGAGACGATGACACTCAGGTCTGGGGTAACTTGCGCAGAGACCTTGAGGGCATCGGGATCAATCACACCACTGGAGGTGAAGACCTTGCCAAAGATTTTCAAAAAGCCCTGGGGGCTGGTGCGGCTGGCACTGGTCAGAGGATGGGCGTAGGTGGCCATTAGGCGGCCTCCTGGGACAGTTCAATATCAGGTACCGCGACCGTCTCGCCGTTTACCACTGTGGTCACGATGATGTTTTTGGCAGCGCCAGTGCGGCGGATGATTCCGGCTGGAGGGAGTTCGCCTGATTGGATTTTCTGGAAGAGTTCTTCGTTGGTCATGGGATATAGGTGTGCTGCTTACATTATATCAAGCGGCGAGTTTGGATTAGGTGTCATCACTCCAGCCGAGGGTCATGCGCAGCTGGTAAAAGCAATACAGAACAAGCATTGGCGAGGAGATAACCGAGCCCTTTCCAATGGTATATCTGAAGCCTATCCTCACCTTATTGTCTGGGATCCTGTATGCCTGGGCGCTGGGGATGTCATAGGGGCGATTGGCGTTGTCGTTGGTGATATCTCCCGCATATGTCATCCAGGTTTCCTGCGCCTGGTTGGAGAATCCACCGCCGAACCGGAAGTCCCAGTTTTCCACCGACATAGGCGTCCCTGACCCAACATTCCCAAAAAACATGAATGAGGTATGCATGAGCGACCCGACCAGGATAGGGCTCCCTTCCGGCGCCTCGATATCGACAAAGGTGCTGACTGTAGGGCTGGGCGCAGGCACCCCCCCTTCCGCTGACAGGCCGTTAATGATGAAGCTTGCATAGCCTTCCACCACCCCTAGTCGCGTTGCCTGTATCCCCTGCTGCTGCACGGTCCGCGCCGTCAACTGCTGGTTCTGGAGGTGGTTTATCTGGGCGATAGCCTGTCGCTCTAGTTTGTTATCTGCGATATTTCTGCTCATAAGGAATCTTTACATGAATGTCGCCCTAATCTGATAGAAGACCAGCAGGGATGGCGTGGCTCCTACTGGCATGCTCCAGGCCTCGAAGGCTTGCAGTTTGGCGGTGATGCGAGCTGTGTTGCTTTCAACGACGGTAGCAAAAATGTCATCGGGGTCAGTAAATGATCCTGAGCCCTTATCTCGCTTGTCGTAGGCCAGAAAACAATCCCAGCGCATCCTGGTTGGCCAGATACCTACCACATCCCCCAGCTGATACGACACGCCAGACGGCGTCTCTCCTCCGGCTGCCACGGGGTAAAAGGTCGAGTACATCAGGTTGCCTATCATGGTGATGCCGCTGGTTGGCGATTCAATATCAATGTAGGCCACAGACGGGTTGATGGTCGTGGGGATAGACATGATGAAGTACCCCTCCAGCACTCCCAACCGGAGAGACTGGTTGCCCTGCACTTGCAAGGTTCGCTTGCGGTCATAGTTGTCTCTGACGCCTCGAATGGCAGAGGCGACCTGAGCGGTGGGGCTTTTACGATAGTCAAGAAGTCTTTTCGACATAGTGGGTTATCCAATAATCATCCTGACCTGAAAGAAAATCAGGTACTGGTCAAGGCTTGCAGGCGACTCGACGTCATCTAGCCGGTACACCGCAAACGTGACTCTGGCCTTGTGATGGGGGATGCTTGAGGAGCCGGCTGTCTCCAACATGATTTCATCAATGGTTTTTGTGGTGGGCCCAGGGACAAGCCAATACTCCCCCATATCGCTCCGGCCGTCATAATTCAGCCAGACTCGATACACGTCATCCCCTATCTCGTGGCTCTCAAGGTCGGCATTGATGAGGGTGCCGTTGGTGTATTTCACAAAGGTGGAGTGCAGGATGGTCGCGATTACAATCTTGCTGGGATCCACCGCTTCTACGTCTATTGAGGTAGTGGCAACGATATCGGCGTTGGGTGGCACATCCAGCACCCGGTACCCCCAGATAACCTCAACATTTAACGCCTGGGAACCTTGGGGTTGCATGGCTCTCCCCTGCGCCTGAGTCCTGGTAAGGCCATTCAGCACATTTTCAAAAGACTTCTCAAGTTTCAGGTTGGAGATATTGGTACTCATTACTGGTTGGCGACGGTCAATCGCACATCCTCGCTATCCATGTCATTGATATCCACAGCAATCTCGTGGATTCGCCATGCCCGACCATCGATATTCTTGAATGATGGTCTGTTGGGAACGGAGAATCTCACCCAGTCACCCACCCAGTAGGTACCAACCCCCGGCTGCATTCCTGGACGAAGTACTACATCTGGGATAACAAGTGGTGTGGCAAAGGTACGAAGGGTTTCATCACCGAAACTTTGCAAGGTCGGCACATAGGATACATCGGCATAGTCGTCGATTCGCTCCATGCGGCCGTAAATCTCCTGGGAATCGAAGTCATCCCGGGTCTCGATCGGGGTGATATCCAGACCATTTCCTGATCCCCGATTGATGGAGACATTGGCAACCTGGGAAGCATCCATCGGTCCGCTGATGGTCTTGATGTTGCCGGGATAGCTGAAGAGCAACTCCTTGAGGAAGCGCCCCTGTTGGGGTGAATGGACATTGACTCGCCGGTCGTAAGAGAAGCTGAAGTCAATTGAGTTGTTACGCTCGGTAATGGCCTGGAATATCTCTTTCAGGTTGGTGGCAAAGGGATGCCAGTCATCGGTCAGGGGGCGGCTGGGGGCAATATGCCCCTCCTGCATCATCAAGTTGCCGTAGGGAAGATTTTGGGTGGTGTTGATCATATCCATGATGATCTGGCCGATATCGATGTTTTCATACCTGGTTTTGCCACCATCATCTCCCACCACGGGCCAGAGGTAGCGATGGATGAAGTCATCCAGATAGCCGGATGCATGGACAGTGAAGGTCTCGTTGGTATCCAAAGTCGGTTTGACGTAGCGGACCCGGGTGCCAAAGATTTGACGATTCCCCCTCCAGACATGGATATCGTGGATACCCGGGCCCAGCATTTCCTGGGGAGTCATTTTCAACTTGTCAGCCCGCTCCTCGATGACAGGAAGACTCATCGAAAGATCGAGCGTCTCCGCCCGATTCAGTCCCGCGGTGTAGGAACGTCGGGTGCAGATATCTGAGATATCCGCCACCAGCCCCTTGTCCCCGAGCCGGGGATCCCATATTTGCAACTTGTAGAGGGATTTCTTGGTCTTGCTCATGATTACAGGCCGGTATAGGTATCTCTAAAGTCTATTTCGGCATAGCCTTCGGTATAGGTCTCCGCCTCCAGGTGAATGTCATTGGTACCTGGTTGCACCTTCCAGTGCGTTGATCCCGCGACGAGGTCTCCCATACGGTTTGTCGACTCGCCCTGAATAATTGAACTGTCGCGGGTGTCGATCGTGACGACATCACCGGCAAGGAGGGTGTGGTTGATCCCGATAAACTCACCGGTAGCAACATTGGTCAGGCGGGGGTTGATCATCGGGCCATGCAGGCGCGCAACCATTTGGGCTTCAGTCGTGCCGGCGTTATTGGCGGTGGCAAACCCACCGGATGATTCGGTGAAGATGATGTCCCAGATGAGGTCGAAGTCCACCCCGCCAGGCTTGGGTAGGCCAACGGTAACGGTCTTTACCGATTGCGATTCGAGAACACCACTTGGGTTTCTTAGCTGGAGTCGCCATTCATTGGAGGTGGGAAGTCCCAACGGGGCGCTGTAGCGATCCATGAAACAGGTAGCCTGCAATTGTCGGCCGGTCATGTCGGTGAATCGCAGGAGCAGAGGCTGGGCACGTCCCAGATTGTTATAGGTATGCGTCAAGGCTCTAGCCATGGCTTCCCGTTCGGCCGTGTAATTGGCGAGAACCTGATGCTGATCATCCAAATGCGCTGTGCGGAGATAGCCACTCAGGGAAATGAGACTGCCGCCTGGTAATGCCTGTGCCACCGTTTCGCCACGAATACCCGGGTTGGGATAAGCATCGAGACGCATGGAAGGGCCGTCAAGCCCCTCGACTCCGCGGGAAACAACGGCAGGAAGCCACTCGTTGAGTGAATGCAGGTGGTATTCATTTTTGCCGTTACCAATGTAAATCTCTTGCATATACTCCTATCTGATTTGCCAGGCCAGGGCGCTGAAAAAGGCGTCGGGATCCATATTGCTTTGGTTGACGACCGTGCCGATATTGACGGTGGTTTGTCGCCCTTGAGGTTGCTGGGAGAGGATCTGCCGGGTTTGCTGGGTCGGGATGATCCTGGTGCCGGCCGGGAACTGGGCGATTTCCGGCCCACGTTCGCCAACCAGTGTGGTTTCGCCTGGGCGTGTGGTACCGCCACCGGCGCGCGGGGTAGCACCAAAGATGATGTTGGAGATATCCACACCACCGGAAATACCCAGCCCTCCAGACTTGATCGCCTTTTCGAGGTTGAGCTTTATCCCCTCTCCTGCCTCGTCAACACCATCACCGATGCTCTTATTGAATTTAGTCCAAAAAGTGTCGGCTGCAGCCTTGCCACCGTCACCAATGACCAACCCGCCGGATGAAACAGCGCGCCTCAAATCGAAGGCAATCTGATCCTTGACTTTATCAGATCCGGCACTCACGCCATCCTTCATGGAGTTGGTATAACTGATCCCCAACTCGTTACCTTGCTTTCGTATCCTCTCCAGCTGTTCTGCGTAGTTGCGGGCGGCCTCAGTGTTCTGCTCGGCAAAGCTGCGTTTGAGACGTGAAAGATCGTCCTCCTTGACCGCCTCACCAACCTGGGCCACATCAGCGCGGTGACGGTTGAGGATAACTAGCTCTTCATTGAGAGATATCTGTAACTGTGAGAGCTTCTCGTCATGCCGCTTCTTATCTGCGGAGACATCTTCGCTGTATTGGGCCTTTCGCTTATCTATTGACTTCTGGTAAGTCTCTGTCTCATTTCGCAGTTGGTCTTCCAGCTTGGCTATCTTTTTCTCATTGGCTTCCTGGTAAAGAATTCCATCAACTACCAGTCCCTTCTCACGCTCTTCGGCAATTTGCGCCTCGATGTCTTGGACCTTGTCCAGGTGACGTTCTTCAAGGGAGGCGATGTCATCCTCGTAGGACTCTTTGCGCTTGAGGTTGGCAGCGTCGTAAGCGGCCTGCTCCTTGGCAATATCCGACTGAATGGATCGAGACTTATCGCGGTGCGCGATAACCATGTCTTTTACTGATTCCTGGAATGACCGATTACGGCTCTCCATCGAACGTTGATATTGACGAGTGGCGTCGTCAATTTGTTGTTGCATCTTTACTGAAGCGGCACCGTTTTCTTGAGTCATGCGATCAAGTGACTCTTTGTGAGCATTGGCGGCGGCATCTGCCCCACTATTCATGATCTTCTTCATCTGGGTGTCGTAATTCTCCCAGATATTGACGAATCCTTGAGTGGCGCGATTGATTCCCTCATTGAGTTTATTCATATCCCGGCTCAGAATCGCCTGGACTGTCCCCATAATTGCCTGGCCAAGACCGACAAAGACCTGAATCGCAGTCTGGGCGATGGCAACTATCGTGACGAGCGACCCCTGGAATATCTCTATACCTTTGCTTGATTTATTCACACTTTGCAGCATGTCCGCAAAAGCCCCAGTGGTGAACTCCACGGCCGGCATAAGCACTTGGCCCAACGAAACCGATGCTTTCTGTCCTTCAGCTTCCATCCGAGCGACTGAGCCTGCATAGGTATCCATATATACAGCGGCATCGCCAGCAGTATAAGCACCTTGCTGCATGTAGCCGATGAGCTTTGCCTGCTCTGTCTCAGCAGCGGTGAGTTGCTCAACGGTTTTGCCGAGGGCGGCAGCACCGACTTCAAGAGCATTTGAGAAGTTATCGGTATGACCAGCAGCATCACCCAAGGTGGAACTCTGCGTCTTATACGCTTGCGCCAGGTTTTCCACTGCTTGACCATAGGTCAGAGTCTCCTTACGACCAAACGCAGCTTCATCCTTGAAGCGAGCCATTAACATTGTGGCGGTATCTATATCCATACCGGTGGATAGAAGTGTCTTGAGGGCCACGGCGGCAGTTGAGAAGCCGAGTAGGCCATCGTCTGTGACTTGCTTTATGGCTGCATTCATCTGGTTAGCAGTAAATCCGAAGGCCGCACCGGCGGAATTGAGACCCATCAGTGAGCGTTCGTAGTTGGATGCAGCATCTATCGAGGCCTTGATGGCATCAGTCGCCAGTTGGATCCCCTTTTGAATGGCATTCGCCGCCAACGTCCCCACCGTGAATGTCTTGAACAGGGATGAAGAAGACTGCGCGGTGCCGTCCTGCGCGATGCCAAGGCTCTTTGTTGTCTCGGACAGCTCCTTCTCTGCCAAAGAGAGGTCCTCGGTGACTTTCTTCAAGTCAGCCTTGGATTCCAGCCATGAAGAGGTATCGGGAGCGGTGAGGATACTTCGCGCGGCATCCTGCTGGATCTTCTTGAGCTCCTGGATCCGGCCACTGAGCTCACTAATTCCACTTCCTACACTCTTGAAGGTGGAAGTGGCGTTATCAACGGCGCTGAGTTGTATTTCGACTTTGTTCTGGGCCACGTGCCTCCTACTACATATCTTCCTGGTCTGGTGAGATAAACGGCGCCGGGTTGCTGCTATGTCCTCGACTCTCCGCTTCCTGTCTCTGCTGCATTATTTCCATCGCTTCAGCCTTTGCCTTGTACTCAGCGGCCTGATCGGCTGCCCAGTAAAGGAATTCCTCTGACGGCTCAATCTCGAATTCGGCCATCGAGAGGCCGAAAATAGCCCGATACCGTTGCTCTAGACGCTTGGCTGGCTCGTGGCCTCGACCGGCGTGGTAGTCGTCGAGGGCTGCGAGGCTTTTGGGTCAGGATTCCCCAGCACGCGTCCATAGAGTTCGAGCATGGCCAACGCGTCAAAGGCCAACTCAATGTCATCGGCAGCCAAGTCCACCAATGTGCCGTCATGAGCCAATGTCTTCCCTGAGACAAACAACTGGCTGATGACAGACGACATCTCTTCGATCGCTTTGGTGTCGTCATCACCAACCGTTGCAACTTTCTTCTGGATGATGCGGCTATCCGGGATGCTTAGAAAACGCGACTCGATATAGGCGTCCGCGTCTTCCCAGGCCTTGCCGAGAAAGCCAAGGGAAATACGCTTGGTGCGGATCTTGAATTTGGATTCACTCATTAGTAACTGGTCTCCATGTTGGTAATGGTCATGGTCAATGACTTGGCAGCGCTGAAGGAATGAAGTGGCTGGTAGTTAATCGACTCAGTCATCAAATCATCCAGTCCACCTTCCCTGCTCCATTCGGTGAACAAACCAGGCTCAAAGTCGATGGCCACGGATGGGTGAGTGTTGGCTTCGGGCTCAGAAGCGGATCCAATCACCACATCGGTGTTCTCCATAATGATGCGGAAGGCCTTGGGCGTTGTACCCATCACCAGATCCTTGAACTCGGTGCTGACATAGGTCTTGTTGAGCGTCAATGCCAGGTTACGCACACCCGGATCGAAGTCTGGATCGATGGATCCAAGACAGCCGTTGGTGGACAGGTTGTTGTTGAGGGTGAAGGTGAAGTCAGTGAAGCAACTCTTGGTGGCTTCATCCAGGGCATCCACTGTGTCGGCTACATAGAGCTTGATCTGACCAGGAAGGAAAGAATTCCCCTTGGTTACGGCGCTGGTATTGCTCTCAGCGACACTCTTGCGGCCCATCCATTGACTGGCATAGGTAGCAAGGGAGCCCATGGCGCCAGATATTTCAAGCTGACCACAGAGGGCGCCGGCGTAGCGGACGGACTCATTGGCGTCCTTGGTGGAAATGGTGAATGAGGGCAGGGTATTGGCCAGGTTGATTTTGTGGACCTTTACTCCAGTCGCGGTCGCGTGGTTGTCTGTAGAGATGGATCCGAAGGCTGCCAGACCTACAAGGGGAAGTGTTTGTCGTAGATCACACCATTGATATTGCCATCCGAGTAGAGGTAATCAATCCCGGTAGAGAGGATGTCATCACGGGTGCCGGTACCGCTGTTGTCGGTGACGGTCGCCTTGCGATCATTGATGCTGTTTTCCTGGATGGGGAACCAGTTTGTTGCGGCCACGGCTGTGCCGTAAGTGGATTCCTTGCCCAGGCCGGTTGAACGTTGTCGTCCTAGTTGCTTAGCCATTATTTGTGCTCCTTATTGTGTTTTGCTATGTATTTCGCATTTGCTTCCTCGGCTTCTTTGAGGCTGGTGAACTCGCCGCCAAACGGCAGGTCTATGTCCTGATTCGGGAAGAAATAGTCAGTCCTGGGGGCTTCAATTGCTTTTGGTTCCTGCTTGGGAGTGGCCTCTTCGATTGTTTCGATTTCTGTATCTTTGGTATTCATATATGTGTTTCCCGCCTTCCTACGGGTCTAAATCCTGGTAACGGTCTTCGGCAACGCGAATGGCAACATCAATCCGGTAGACCCGCGCTGGATATCGTTGGTCAAAGGCCCATTGCCCACTGGGAATGACATCGAGCACACCTTCGACTTCCTGAATAGGGCTGCCGTTCTCAATGGCTTGCAACACCTGGCGATAAACCAGATCTGCCAACTCGATAGCGGTGTCTTCCGCGATTGGCGAATCCTCATAGCTTTCGGTGATTGAGATGCCAAACGTGAAGGTGCTGACGTTGCTCGCGCTATCCAGTGTGGTCGTGGTGTTGCTAAGCGGTTCTACCCAGAATGCCGGGTAGGTTATTTGTTTAGGCGGGTGCTTACTCTTGTCCTCCCACCCACCAGGCAGAACCTCAGAGACGTCAATGCCGTCGACCAGGTCATAGACTGCGTCTCGCAGCGGCTTGATGATGGTCATCAGGCGCCACCTCCAAGCTCACGGACAATTTCTGCGGCCGCAGTGTCGAAGTAACCCTGAACCGCATTGGTATTGCGTTCGAGAGATCCACGCATATACCAGCGCGGGCGAGAACCTTTGACTTCCTTGGCGAAGTACCGCTTGCCGTTTTTCTGCCAGGCCAGCACCTTCTTGGTCTTGGGCCGGATCGGGGTGCCGTAGGGACCATAGATACCGGTTCCCCTCTCCTGATACTCGGAATAATTTAGATCTGTTCCGACTGTGCCGATGATTGTGTTGCCTGATATTTGGAGAGGATCAATCAGAATCGACCCGCGCAATGTGCCGTTATCAACCGGGACCAGTTCCTTGGCGGTTGCCTTCAGTCGCACCAATGACTTATTCATGGCGGTGGTCAGTTTGGACATGGTTAGTTGTGGCGATCGCTGGAAGGCAGCCTGCAGCTTGTTCATGCCCTGGATGTCGAGGTGGTAGCTAATCATGGTCAGGTACCCGCCTTCATCTCGGCATGGACACGGGTGTGGGCGCCGAAGGGTGTGTTAAAGGTTTCGACTCCAACGACGCGGTAACGGGTTGTGCCTTCCATTAGGTAGTGAAAGTGGGTGATGTCGTAGACGTCTTTGAAGCGGAAGCTGAAAGCCAGGGCTGCCGGTACTTCACGAATCGCAATGACTTCTGCCGATGATGGGACTTTGAATGCTGGCAGGCTGCTCATACCCTCAACTGACTGCATCTTGCCGTCGACGACGCTGACTGTGGTGTTTGTTTGCAAATGTTTGAGCATCAGATAGCGAATGGCTTGCGGTAACGAGCCATGACCTCCTTGATGCTGCTTGGAATGTTGTCACCGATGGATTTGGCGAGCTGGGCAGAACGTGCCTTCCAAAACGCGTCGGTCTGGGCCGTCGAATACTCTTCGGTATAGCCATCAACACTGTATTTCTTCAGCTGACCTGGCGGGGTGGTTACTTCGCTGCTACCGCCCTCCTCCTCTTCCCCCTCACCGGTAGTGGTGTCTGTAGTGGAAGCCGAGAAGTTGGCAATCTGCTGCAATTTGAGCGTGACCATATCGATCATGGCATCGCGTAGATCCCCGGGCAAAGTGTTCTCCGTCCAGCCGGCGGTATAGACAGCCTTGACCGCTTTCAGTCCACTTGGCCAGCTAAAGGTGCTCTCGATCTCTCCGCTCTCTGACCAGTCATAGGTATTACTGGGGATATCTGTGTACCCACCACCTGACTTCCGGGAGAGGGAAAGAGACGAGACAGGAGCCCCGGTTGGCAGCCAGACATGGGAGTATCCATCCGAGAAATAGGATGTTTGCTCCGCCTGCTCGATCGGATACCCCACATAGCGACTCACATAGGCGGTCGTAGCATTGATCAGGGCTTCAGCCACAGCCTTGCCATTGGGGTCGGTCAAGTCGATATTTCGTTCGGTTTGGATAATTTCGGGTGTAAAAAGCGACATAGGTACGTCAAGAACTGGCGCTCATAGGCGTCTGTGTTCAAAGATTTCGTTACTTGTATTGGATATCTCTATTGTATCAGCCGAACGGCTCGGATATATGTTGGCAAAGCCGGGGCATGCGAGTATTATGAAGACTCTGGGGGAAATGAATACAAATACTGGAAGCCATAATCAAGGAGTGCGTCATGGAACCGCCCAAGGAGGAAGTGCGTAGGAAACCTGCATTTGAACACGAGTCAGGAGAGCCTTGGGAAGATATTGAGGTTCCCCCCTGGTTCGATGAGCTGGTGGTCATCTGCATTGACGCCTCCGCCTCAATGTCTGAGGACAATGATGCGGAGACTCCGGGAGTGTCAAAAACGGTAGAGGTACTCAATCAGGTATTCAACGCCAAGGATAACCTGATGGCGACATTGGCTGGAGGCACAAATCGACGCGCCTACCATGTGGCCTTTATTGCCTTCGATAATGAGGCAACCGTTGTCGCCAGGCCAGCACCGCTCGTTGACCCGACTACTGATTTAGTTGCCTATCTTGCTGATGTCGATCTTGCGCCTTATTTCAGCTATGGAGATGGCACAGCTATTGGCAAGGCATTACTCCTGGCGGGCGATATTACCGATGGGTGGCTGAGTAATCCGGAAGTGAATGGGCAGCGGGGCAAGGATAAACGATTCGCCACCATTATTATCGTGTCTGATGGTGGGGAAAATCGATCGTCCGATCCCAAAGGCAAGGCGGCCGTAATTAAAGCGAATTACAGCGGCCAGCCCCTCCACCTGGGCGACTCTATCGTCCGGGAACGGGTGACTATTGCCTGTGCTGCCTACGGAGATAAAGCCGATAAGGAGCTGTTGAAGGATGTCTCCTCCGGGCCAGATTTCTTCGATACTCCAAAGTCCGGGAAACAACTCCGCGACTTCCTCCTCAAGTCCATTACCGCGCTTCGTGAGTCTCCCAAACAGGGGTCCGAAAGTGCTGTAGATGAAACACAGCCCATTGCCTGATGCGGCGAATCCGCAAATGGGTGAGGAATTGGAAAAAAGTAATGACTCAGACTCCCGAAGAAGAGCCGTGTACCAGCTCACCTGAGGATCCAGACGAGCCAGCACCACCTCCTGCTGCGGTACAGGAGGTGGTGGTCGATAAATGTGCGGAATCAACCGCCACAGATGTAGATGAGACAACCGAGCAAGATACCAGGCAAGATCCAATACCAGCTCCGAGCTTTTCTCCTCAAATCCCGCCCGCTCCCGAGGATTTGCCCAACTTTTTGTCAGGTATCGTTGCCAGTGCAACCTCTGTTGGACACGAGGGTCGGCAGGAAGATGCCTGTTTTCATCTCCAGCTTCCTGGCTGCAATGTCATAGCCGTGGCCGATGGGATCGGATCCTTTAGTCAGAGCCGGATCGGTTCCCATCAGGTTGTGTCCTCAGCTGTAGGATCCATCCTGAGATTCGTGATGGACGGTGGTCTCAAAGACATCGAGAACCACCCTGAATTGCCTGAGCTCATCGTGCGGGAAGCCGTTACCCAGGCCGATAGGGATATCCAGAGACTCAATCTTTCACTCGCCCAAAGCGGTAATGGAATCACCGCCACCACTCTGCTGCTGGTGGCAGAATTCTCCGATTGTTTTGTCTTCGGCAGCATTGGAGACGGTGGGGCGTTTCATTTCTCCGGTGATGGTCGATACGCCCGCAACTACCTGCCCAAGGGAGGGAAATACGGCGATCGCATGGACAACGCCCTGGGCACGGCCGCCAATATCAAGCCGGATATCCAGAAGATCCCCAAGTTACACGAATCCGGGAACTTCTTTGCCATTTGCTCCGACGGGATGGCTGTAGGGTTCGTCAATCGTCAAAGAAGGCAAGTAGAAAAGCAACGGGAAGAGAACGGCATCTACATGATCCGCGACGAGATGGCATACCACTTCGCCAACAAGCAGACACCCAATGCGGATGTCCATCACATCCTCGAGAGGTGGGTTCGTGGATATGAACTGGAGGTGGAGGGTGGTTCAAACACGACCCACAAGCATGACAACCGCACTGTAGGTGTACTGATTGACGAGGATTGCCTGGAGTACTGGATGAAGCATGGAACAGCTTTTTTCCCTTAGGACAAACATGCAGTCAACACTCGTCGCTTCCCCATATGTGATTGGCGCAATCGACAAGGACAAGACGAACGGCAGGGCAGATTTCTTCGCTACCCATGACGCCAAAACAGGCAATCCGACACCATACCTATACAAGGAGTACAAAACCCCCAAGCCGGAAATCCGGGCCAGGATATTGAACTTCCAACAGTATGTTGAGGGCTTCCACAAAAGGACTGGCATCCTGTATATCGTCCCTGCCCTTCCCCATGCCGCGGTCCAACGTACCGATGACACGAAGTTTGGGGTACTGGTCCAAAACGTGAAACGCAGCCGGGAAACCAAATCCCTTGATGTGGCGATGTTCAAAAACCTCTCTTTGGGCAGTCGTCTCCTGATTGCGGCATCGCTGGCGAGACAAGTAGCGTCCCTTCATAACGCCCATATCATTCACACGGATATCAATCCCCCCAACATCCTCTTTCACAACATGTATTGCAAACCACCTATTGACCTGATCGATATGGACTGGGCAGCAGTCGGCGTTCCGGGGAAATCTGGAGTCTATCGTGATGGACTCGCTCCGGAGACGTTCGTCTTTTTCCAGAGCAACTTCCTGGCTCCTGAGATCCGCTACGGCACCGTTCGGCCAACCATAGAATCGGATCTATGGGGATTAGCTATGGCTCTGCATTACATCCTTCTTACTCCGAGAGAACCATTCAGCCTCTTCAAAGGGGTGAGACCAGATGATGTCACCACTCACAAATTGAAATGGCCACCGGAGCCTGCGGCGGGAGAGACGAATTCCAGTAAGCGACACCGGGCCGCCTTTGCCAGGCTGGACGTCATCCTGATGGAAAACTTCCGACTGTGTTTCGACCGGCAATATGACAAGATCTTCTACCCTCACCTCCGGCCAAGTGCTATTGACTGGATGAAGGATTTGGATATCGCCATGAAGAATATGAAGGTGTGCTCATCCTGCAGGGAAAGCTATGTCGGCATGTATGGAAGGAAGTGCCCGATCTGCAAGCCTGAGGGGAAGGTAAAGATTATTGGGGGTCGGCGAGTGCCGCTTCGGGAGTGAAAGTTCTGACAAAAATATCGTGACGAGTAGACGTATTGCAAGTAATATTCAATTCACAGTTGGGGAACCACAAACTGAAGAGAGCACTGGTGGGACATTTATGCCCAACTGGAGCTGTCTCCGCATGATTTACGAGTAGGGGTGGATACAGTGACTAACAAGAGACACGTAGTGATATCTCTCTTCCTTCTGGCAATGATGCTATTTGGGTCATTGTCTCTGACCGTATCAGCGAGCCAGACTACCGATCCGGACGACGTTCCGCAGGTGCTAACGGTTGACTCCGACACCGAGTCCGAAGACGTCACATCGGAGCAGAAAGTGGCTCAAGACACGGACTCTGAAACAGGATCCACTGACGAGACTGATTCTACGGAAGTGGATGAAGATGTGGACTCAACTTCCACAGAGACAGAGTCAAACACGGAATCCCCCACCGATACGGTTCAGGTAACAGACACAGAAAGTCCGGTGAGTATTGAATCCTCGACGGAAAGCGATGATCCATTACAAGAGGATTCAGCTACTGGTGATTTCTCGCTTATGGAGTCGCTAGACGCCCCAGGAGAAGCAACGCAGCCAATAATTGAGTTTGTTTCGTTGGTGTGCCACAACACAGTCGGAACTGTAGTAGTGAGATATTCCCTTGACGAGCCTGTCCAGCTCCGCGTCGGATTACAAACCAATAACACGACTGAGGGATATGTCAACTATGATGCCGTGCAGTTTCCCTGGCTTCCTACTGGGGAAGCCGGGGAGGCTACCTACACCTTTATTGGTATACCAATTGAGGCAGAGTTACTTCACGGCCTCGTGAGTTACCAGGATTCCGACCTCAATGCTACTTATCTCCGTCTCCAAGCCCCTTGCACCCTAGATGATCCGGATCAAACAGAGACGCCTCACGTCACCCCGCCCGTTGTCACTATTAACCCTCAATGTAACGGGATGGTAAACGGTTCCATCACTACGGACGGCGATGTCCGTCTCTATGTGGCTGGAGAGCTCGACGGTGAGATGACTGTATTCCTCGGTCCTCATATCTTCACCGCTGGCACTCATGAGTACTCTTACTACCCATATAACCAGTTCGACATCTATTACTCTGCCTATGAAGATGGGGAAAATAACTGGGTCCGGACTATTGAGGTACCTGGTCCAACAAATTGTGATACCGAAGAGCCAGTAGAACCGGAGATTGAGCTAGCCGTTGCTATCCACTGTGATACGCATGGCGAGTATGTTCTGGCTACTCTGACAGCAGACGACGACCAAATGGCTGATCTGTTGCTGAATGGCGAGATGTACCAGGCTGATGTAGTTCTCAAACCTGGTGAAGATGGAAATCTGTTCTTTATTGATTTGGAGAATGGTGATGTTGTCACCGTGGTCCTAAAGTCGGTGGAGATACAACAGTCATCTGAAGCAGTCCAGGGGTGTGAAATTTCGGACGATGACTCAACAGATGCTCTGGTGGCTCAGATTATCAAAGTACTGATTGAGATTCTCACTAACATCCTTGCGGGCAAGTAGACCTCATAGAGGAGGTACCTATTGAAGGGACTCCAGAGAGCCAGCCCAATCGGTCGGGCGACCAGTTCTCACCCGACCTCCAATGAGGTGATCGATGCGTATCCTTCACATATTTCTTTTGGTCGTAGTCGCCTTCGCTGGCAGTGGTGAGTTTGTATTGTCCCAATCAGCAACACAGACTCCTGAAGAGTGCCAAACAATTGAGGAGTGTCGACGTCACATTAAGGAACTTCGCCAACAGGTCTCTGACCTTGAATCCCAGGTTCAGTCGCTGGATAAAACACCTGTGACGCTTATTCCACCAACACCCGTTCCCACTCCAACACCGGTGGTCACTGACGATTGGGCCTTCGTTCCAGAGTACGAGCAGAAGCTTGAAGACTTCGTCGCTATCAACTTCTGTACAGATGAAGGAGGTCAAACAGCTCTCTGGCAATCAACCAGAGATGGAATAAATACACCTGAGTATATCAATAACCCTAATGGATGGGTAAGTCAACCTTCGCTGAGAGGGTATTTTGATATTCAGGCTGAGTACGACGAACTGCTGGTGGCTCACAGAATTGCGGGCATTGAGGAGCCCGATTGGGTTCCGGACCATGCCCCCACTCTCTTCGAGATATTGCCTCGAATGGATGATCAGTATCCTGGCTGTAGCACCGGAGACCATCACTGGTAAGGAGAATCCTATGCGCCTTCTTCAAACAATCTCTCTTGCCGTCATGCTGAGGGTATTCAACTCTGGAGACACTCATGCTGCATCGAACTGAACTCCATCCCCTGCTCTCCGCCTACCTTGACGGAGAAATTCCTCTCTATGAACTCCGAGCTCACTTCTATTCAAAGCGGCTGAAGCTTGAGGACAATTCAGAGGAAGGTCTGTACCAAGTAGTGTCCATGCATCTAGCCATGTACACGGCCGGCACCTGGGCGGAATCGGAGCTCAAAGACGCTATCCGATGGCATGTAACCAAAAGTGCAGGAGAGGATGTGCCACCTGGTATACCGATGATGGATGAACAGTGGATCTCTATCATGAGAAGCGGCACACTCCCCTGGCCGATTCAGTATGAGGCGAGATATACACCCTTAGTACCAGAAGAAGATGAAGGCATGGCGGGACCTCGGGACTAGAAGACATGCTGCTCTACGTTTCAGCTTTTGATCTCTAACCAATCCCAATGTGAAGGGCTAAAAGGGACGCTGCCACCACTGATTTCCCTCTTTCTATTGATTACCTCGTAACCATATGGACTCGTTCCCTCGAAGCCAGAAACTCCATACCCGTAATCTGAGCAGAGGCATACGGACAAGCGTCGGGCGTACACAATCACGCACTTGAAATTCACTACTTGATGACGGGCGACGACCTCGTATACGGCCGTCGTATTGACAGCGACAAGCGAATCACCGACCATTCATCATCAATGATGATGATACAAGGAGAACGTGATCGTGAATGAGTTTTACGTCAGTCCTGAGGAAGTCGAACAGCATGTAATCGGTCTCGCCACCTTTGGCGCTTACGGTGAAACTGGCGTGTGGCGTACCGTTTACTCCCCTGAGTGGGTTGAAGCGACTCGACAGTACAAGCAGTGGTGTACCGAGGCAGGTCTCGACGCAATCGAAGATGCCGTTGGCAATATTTGGGGTAAGCTCCCAGGTAGCGAACCAGGTTCTTCCATTGTCACTGGATCACACATTGATAGCCAGAAACCAGGCGGTAGATATGACGGCGCGCTTGGTGCTCTCGCTGGACTGATTGCCCTCAAGCTGCTGCGATCACGTTTCGGGACGCCCAAGCGGACGCTGGAAACTATTGCATTCTGCGAGGAAGAATCAAGCCGATTTCCAGCAGCCAATTTTTGGGGATCGCGCGCCATTACTGGCCGTATCTCGCCATCTGCCCCCCATGAGCTTCGCGGCTATGATGGCGAAACCATCGCCGAGGCCATGGCCGAGGCTGGATATGATTCGTTGCTGATTCCCTCCGCGCGCCGCACAGATATCGATACTTTTGTTGAGCTCCATATCGAGCAAGGCCCCATCCTTGAGCAACAAGATATTCCTGTTGGGATCGTCGATGCGATCACGGGTATCCGGCAGTCCGTGATTACGCTAGATGGCACGCAAAACCACGCAGGGGCCTTCCCCATGGATCTTCGCAATGACCCGATGTCCTGCGCCGGCGAGATCATTTCGGGTGTCATTGATACCGCCCACCGCATGGGGAGACCAGCGGTGACAACAGTAGGCAGGATGACCGTGAGTCCAAATTCTCCGGGAGTGATTCCTGGAAGAGTTGAATTCACAATTGATGCCCGGCATCCGGACCCAGTCCAACGAAAACTCCTGTATCAACGTCAAGAGGCATTGATGGCAGAGGTCGCCGCTCGCCGAGGTATCCACCTCTCATCTCATACGACAATCAGTCAGGACCCCTACAGCTGTGATCCGGAACTCGTGACCACCTTCGAAGAAGCAGCGAGCCAGCAAAACATCCCAACCTTTCGCATGCAAAGCGGAGCCGCACACGATGCCCAGCAGATGGGCACCATCGCACGCACCGTCATGTTATTTGTCCGAAGCCGGGATGGTCGCAGTCATACCCCCGAAGAGTATTCCTCACCGAAAGATATCGCTCAAGCAGTCCAGGTGTTGACAGCTGGTCTCTACAAACTGGCTTACTAACACATCAACCATCAAACGGGAGCATCACTGTGGATACCATTATTCGGAATGGAACCGTCGTCACCGGCACAGACCAATATAGGGCTGATATAGAAGTTCGCGATGGCGTCATTGCGACGATTAGTAATGCGATTGAGGGAAGTGGCGGGGTTGAAATTGATGCGACCGACTGCTTTGTCATACCTGGAGGAGTCGATGTGCATACCCACCTCGAGTCGCCTAACTTCGGCGCGACCAGCGTCGATGACTTCCAAACAGGGACCACAGCGGCCGCCTGGGGCGGAACCACCACTATTATCGATTTCTGCCAGCAGGAACATGGCCAGTCATTGGCCGCTGCACTCGCTGAGTGGCACCACCATGCCGGCGGGCATGCCGCCATCGATTACGGGTTCCATAGCATCGTCGTGGATCCCACACCGGGAGTGTTGGATGAACTACGGCACCTCCCTGACCAAGGAATCCCCACCTTCAAAATCTTTCTTGCCTACCGTGGTATGTCCATGGTGGATGATCTCACTATGGCCCGCATTCTCGATATTGCCCGCGAAAGTGGCGCGATGGTGATGGTGCATGCCGAAAATGGTGATGTGGTGTACCACCGCCAGCAGAATTTAATTGCCAACGGACACACGGCACCCAAATTTCACGCCACGAGCCGACCGCCACGTGTCGAGGCAGAAGCAACCGCCAGGGCGATTGCGCTGGCAGAACTCGCGGCTGCCCCCCTTTACATCGTTCATGTCAGCTGTGAAGAGTCTCTGGAAGAGATCCGGCGTGGTAGGGAACGTGGAGTCCAGGTGTGGGCGGAAACCTGCCCCCAATACCTTTATACCAGCGAAGAAGACCTCGACAGACCCCATTTTGAGGGCGCGAAATATGTGTTCACGCCTCCGCCTCGCCCCAAACATCATCAAGCAGCGCTTTGGCGGGCTTTGGCCGACGGCACCCTTCAGGCTATATCATCCGACCATTCACCGTGGAATTTCAAAGGCCACAAGGATCTCGGTCGGGATGATTTCACCAAGATCCCAAATGGTGGCCACGGCATCGAGGAACGTATGATGTTGACCTATCAAGGCGTCGTCGACGGACACCTCTCCCTGTCTCGTTTCGTCGACATCGTGGCGACCTCACCAGCCAAGTTATTCGGGCTCTACCCGCAAAAGGGAACGATCGCTATTGGCAGTGATGCTGACATGGTGATCTGGGATCCCCAGGCAGAGTTCACCTTTAGCTCCCGCACTCACCATTCCAAGCTGGATTACAGCATGTATGAGGGCCTAACCGTTTATGGTCTTCCACGGACCGTGCTATTGCGGGGGACCCCGGTTATTCAAGACCGATCCAAGACCTCGCACCAGCAGAATGGTCGATTCCTTCGACGTGTCCTGGCTCCGGCTGGAAACAGATAGCGGCAATGTAGCGATAACCATTGGCACTTTGAAGATTAGTTCAGAAGGAGGTATTGACGCACCCCGCATCCTGGGGTACAACTTCATCATCAATGATGATGAATGGCAAGGGCGCCTTTTTATGGTCCACGGACTTGTGGTGATCGGAGAACGAAATGAGTCGGATATCCTCTCTCGGAGTTCCCATGCTAGATCGCATGCTGTCTCGCCGCGATACAGTCAAGGTGAGTGCGGCTGTGGCTGCCTCCAGCGCGGTTGGTTTGCCGCTCCTCGCGGGAAGTGCGCCGCGCGCCGCGGCTCAGGACGGTGACAACACGATCGTCATCGCCATTGACGCGGATCCTGAACACTTGAATATGGCACTCACCAGTTCGGTCACAGTTCAGGTGCCGGCCTGTATGGTCCAACAAGGACTGATCGTCCTGGATCGTTCGTATGCGCCAACCCCGGAACTTGCCGAATCCTGGGAAGTTAGCGAAGACTCAACGGAATACGTCTTCCATCTGCAAAAGGACGTGACCTGGTCAGATGGAAACCCCTTCACATCAGCTGATGTGAAATTCTCCATTGAGGAGGTAGCCCTCCAGTATCAGCCAATTGCGAAGTCAACCTTTGAGCGTATTACGTCGATTGAAACACCTGACGACCACACCGTGGTGATAAAACTGTCAGAACCTTATGGTCCGTTTATGAACTCGATGGAATGCGACACCTGCCCGATGTTGCCCAAGCACATCTTCGAGGGACAGGACGTCCTGACGCATCCAGCGACACTCGATAGCCCCATAGGAACTGGCCCATATCTCCTTGAGGAATGGCGCCGCGGCGAAGGGCTCACCTTCACACGCAACCCCAATTACTGGAAGGCGGATCAGCCCTATCTTGACCGCGTCGTTGTGCAGGTTCTTCCTCAGGCCTCCGGCCGGGCATCAGCACTCATGGCTGGCGAAGTCGACTACCTACTTGAATGGCTGGTGGATCGCGCTGATGTCGCCCAGTTTGAGAACAACCCGAACTTTCTTGTCGAATACGGCCTCGGCTCACCGGGCAATCTGGTCGTCTCCATCAATGTACGAAACGAGCCACTCTCCAACGCGCTGGTTCGACAGGCGCTCTTAACCGCCACTGATCGCCAGTTCCTGATTGATGCGGCGTATTTTGGCATCGGCGAAGTAGCAACAAGTGCCATCACTCCCCGCCTGCCGTGGGCAAACAACCTAGACGTCAATCTGAACGAGACGTATGCTTTTGATCCTGAACGAGCCGCGGAGCTACTTGATGAAGCCGGATATCCGGCCGATGCTGACGGGAAGCGCTTCCCCTTCCGGTTGGTGTATTCGGCTACTGACGCCAACTTCCCTCAGGTCGCTGAAATCCTCCGCAGCCAGTGGAATGAAGTTGGTATTGATGTCCAACTCACCCCACTTGATGAGGAAGTGCTCAACAATCAGGTGTTCGTCAATTACGACTTTGATGGTGTCATCCTCGGACTCACCACATCGGGAGATCCCGCAGTTGGCATCCAGCGGCTCTACCACTCGGATGCGATTGACGGCCGCCCTTATCGCAATGCCTCCGGATTCAGCAATCCAGAAGTTGACCGTCTGTTTGATGAGGGAGCAACTAAGGGGACACAGGAAGAACGGGCGCCGTTCTACCACGAAGTCCAGGCCATTCTCGCCGAGGAAGTTCCCAGTCTCGTCCTGATCGACATTATCGCGGTCGATCTGGCCAGTGCTCGGTTCAACTTCCCGGATAGTCTCTGGAAATTCAACTACCCAATCGCGCGCTGGGACGAGGTGGAGCAGGTCTCTTCCTAACTAGCCCTCAGAAAGATGCGAGAGTGAATGACAGGTATTGTCATTCACTCTTCCCCTGGATATCTTGATGGAACCTAAGAATCTCTCAACATATTGTCTGAGACGCCTGATCCAGTCACTCCCCCTCCTCGTGGCCGTGGTGGTAGTGAATTTCGTGATCATCCAGCTTGCTCCAGGGGATCCCGTTACCGCGCTGATTGGTGAATTCCCGGCCACACCCGAATACGTCGAACAGGTCCGGGAACAATACGGTCTCAACAAGCCAGCATGGCAACAGCTGGTGAACTACCTGACAACAGTTGTCCAAGGTGACTTGGGATACTCATTCGCCAATCGACAGCCAGTGCTGGAACTTATCCTTGGTCGTCTGGGAGCCACACTTCTTCTCACCGTCACCGCCTTCGTTCTGTCGGTCATTATTGGCACGGGGCTCGGTGTCATCTCTTCGCTTCGCCCGTATTCATTGCTTGACAACCTGGGCGTGATCATTTCGCTTATCGGCTATTCCATGCCGGTATTCTGGGTGGGGCAACTTCTCATCCTCGTTTTCGCTGTGCATCTGGACTGGTTACCAACTTCCGGTATGCGCACGCTTCGTTTCAACTACCAAGGATGGGACGCGGCCAAGGATATTGGGCTTCATTTGGTCTTACCTGTGCTCGCTATCATGTTGCGATCGACAGCAGTCAATACGCGCATTGCTCGCGCCAGCATGCTTGAAGTGCTTGGTAACGATTACGTCCGCACCGCCCGAGCCAAAGGACTGCCCGAGCGAATCGTGGTGGCACGTCACGCCTTCCGCAATGCGCTCTTACCCGTCCTGACCTTGACTGGCTTCGAACTCGGATTTCTTGCCGCCGGCTCAATGCTGGTGGAAACCGTGTTTGGTTGGCCAGGAATTGGCCGATTACTCTACGACTCAATTACCGCCCGCGACTACCCGGTAATTCTGGGCGTATTTCTGATTATCTCTATAACAGTCATTCTGGCGACGTTAATAACGGATGTCCTTTCCGCTCTATTTGACCCCCGGATACGATTTTGAAGCGCCACTGCGGTAGTGAGGATCCTTGCGTATGGCTGCCCTAAGCTCAATTAGCACCGACCCTCTTGGGCAACTTGAGGATCGTAACGAAAAACTCTCCCAAAAGGCGCGACAGGGTTGGAAACGGTTTGCCAACAACAGGGCAGCAGCGATTGGGGTCGGCGTGATAGTCGCCCTGACCCTGATCGCTGTCATCGGTCCCTTGGTTGCTCCATTTGATCCGCTCCGGGTGTCAAGCACGCGCCTGTCCGCACCAAGCACAACCCACATCATGGGTACGGATGATCTTGGTCGGGATATCTTCAGTGGCGTCTTGCACGGCGCTCGCCCAACGCTGTTGATCGGGCTCTCCGTGGCCCTCATATCGTCCGTGATTGGCACGTTGATTGGTGCTCTGGCTGGCTATTACGGCGGGGCAGCTGATAGCTGGCTCATGCGAACGACCGAATTGTTTCAGGTTCTACCCAGCTTCCTCTTGGCATTGGCCATTATTGCGATCACTGGCCCTGGCCTAAGCAAAATCGTCATCGTGCTCAGCTTCCTGAGTTGGCCGCCTACTGCTCGACTGGTGCGAGTCCAATATTTGTCGTTTCGTGAAAAGGAATTTGTCGAAGCTGCCAGGACGATTGGGCAAAGTGATCGCGTTATTATCATTCGGCACATCCTTCCCAACGCCATGCCGCCCGCGATTGTAGTGGGATCCCTTGTAGTCGCCCAGGCAATTCTCTCTGCAGCTGGACTTAGTTTCCTCGGTCTGGGTGACCCCAACACCATTGACTGGGGCGAGCAACTCAATCAGGCCCAGCGATTTATGACCAAGGCATGGTGGCTGTCCGCCTTCCCTGGCTTCGCCATCTTCCTGACAGTGATGGCCTTCAATCTGGTTGGTGACGGCGTCAACGACGCCTTGAACCCTCGTTTACGAGATCGGTGATTTCGGCAGTTCAATAGTGCGGAAGCACGAACTCCATCTGGTGTGTTTTTGCGGCATCTGCCTCCATGAAAGGATGACTACGATGAGTCAAGCATCTCAAGGTATACACATTCCCAGCCCAGCCGAATACTTTGGCTTCGAGCCAGGCAGTGAGGGGATGCTGGCTGACTGGCCCGCACTCGTCGGCTATTTTAAGGCCCTGGGTGAGGCCTCGGATCGAGTTGTTGTTGAGGAGATTGGCACCTCCACGGAGGGTCGTCCATTCCTCCTGTGCACGGTCTCATCAAGCGGAAACATCGACGATCGAGAGGAACTACTCGCTATTCAGCAGCGACTGGGCGACCCGCGCGGATTGTCCCAAGAGGAGGGCGAACGCCTCTCTGAACGTGGACGCGCAGTCGCACTTATTTCGATGGGGATTCACCCTTCCGAGTCCGGAGCATCCCAGACCGCGCCTCGCTTGGCCTACGAAGTTGCAACCAGCGAATCAGCTGAAATGCAGATGATTCGTGAAAACGTCATCCTGCTTATTGTGCCCTCTGTCAATCCGGACGGCCTGGATCTGGTTGTCGACTGGCATAACAAGACCAAAGGCAGCAGTGCTGAAGGCACGTGGCCGCCAAGCATCTCTCACAAATACGCTGGCGGAGAAAACAACCGCGACTGGTTCATGCTCACCCAGGTGGAAAACCAGATCATGGTGGATCAGGTGTTCCTGCGGTGGCACCCGCAAATCAGTTTTGATCACCATCAGATGGAAGAGGATACCTATCGGTACTTCATCCCACCCTACATTGATCCCTACAATCCCAATATCGATCCCCAGGTGCAGGCGTCCGTGAATCAGCTTGGTACTGACATCGTGGCATCGATGACAGAACAGGGGCTTACGGGAATCATCACCAGCATGCACTTCGAGTCATGGTCGCCGTCATCGTCCTTCCATCCCTACCACGGCGGTGTCCATCTGCTTTCCGAGGCGGCGAGCGTCAAATTGGCCACATCCATTACCGTTGGTGCAGATGAACTTAAGGAATTTCACGGCCGGGACCCGAAACAACGGAGCGCATATCACCCCATGCCGTGGCCAGGTGGTGAATGGCGCCTGATGGATATCCTCGACTACAACATGGCTGCGAACCTTGCCCTGCTGGAGAATGCAGCCAGAAACCGGAAACGGTGGGTACGTAACTACTGGCGCATTAAAGAGCGCGCCTGTCGCATTACCTCTCCCTCGGCATATGCTTTTCCAGCAGATGTCACCGATTCCGTTACTCAGGCAGAACTCCTGCAAGTCCTGCAGCGAGGCGGGGTGGAAGTGCATCGCACACTGAAGCCTTTTGTAACCGACGACCGGACGTATCCGTCAGGCACGTTCCTGGTTCGGACTGATCAGCCAGCGAGCGCCTTTATCAAAACCTTGCTGGACGTCCAAAGTTACCCCGAACTTCGCGATTATCCAGGTGGACCAGCGAAACAGCCCTATGACATATCTACTCATCACCTGCCCCTCATGATGGGAGTGGAATGTGACCGCATCACGCAACCGGTTAATGATCTTGAGGTAGAGCTTGTCGAGGCGGTGCAGCCTCGGGCTGGGCGCGTCACCGGCGACGACAGTTCTCTCTACGCGCTACGTTGTGACACGAACGCGTCGGCACTGGCAGTGAACAGATTACTGAAAGCTGGAGCCTCGGTATCGCGAACCGAGCAAGCCTTCAGAGCCCAAGGAGAGGAATTCGCCCCGGGAACCTATATTATTGAGGCCCCAGGCGATACGCTTTCCAACGTTGCAAGCGAATCCCATGTGGAGTTTGTCGGGTTGTCAGTGAGCCCACCAGACCAACGCCAACCGGTATCTCCTTCTCGACTGGGTGTGTACCGAAGTTGGTTGACAGGATTTGCGGCCTGTGACGAGGGTTGGTTGCGCTTTGTCCTGGATGGATATGAATTCGAGTATGCATCCGTACGAAACCGTGATCTAACCGACCCCTCACTTTCCAGCAAGTTCGATACAATCATTCTGCCCCATCACCTTGCAGGGGACCTAATGTATGGCCAAGATCCATTCGCCTATGCGGGAGCGACGCCGCAAACGCGAAATCACGGTCTGGACGATGGATCCGAAGACCAAGTGCTCGGTGATTATCCCGCGGAGTACGCTCGGGGCATCGGGAGCAAGGGAATGGCAGGACTCCGGGCCTTTGTGGAAGCGGGCGGGACCTTGATCACCCTTGATGCTTCCAGTAACGCCGCAATCCGGTATCTCTACCTACCCGTGAAAAATGTGGTTGAAGGGTTGCCAAAAGAGACATTCTCTAACCCCGGATCCCTGATGTCAGTGGTGGTCAATCCCGCACACCGACTCGGATATGGCTACAATCGGAGCGAAACCGTCCTCTTTGCAGATAGCGCAGCGTTCTCCGTTTGCGATAATGCCAAGGTTATAGCCCACTATCCGCTGCGGCCTGAGCCAAGTGCGGGCTGGATGCATGGTGGGGAACTGATCAGTAATACTGGGGCTTTAGTCGAGGTACCGGTTGGTAAGGGCCGTGTCATTCTCTTTGGCTTCCGGCCACAGTTCCGTGCGCAGACCAGAGCCACGTATCGATTCCTGTTCAATGCGATTTATAGTTCTTCACCAGAGCAGGCAAACTAAAGGCATCGGCGGCAGATCTCATGGATGTGAACGACACATGCAGTCTGCCGCCTAAATCGCGACTCGCGTGCGATATCAGCGTACATGTAGGGCGCTCATGACAGCGAGTCGCAGCAAACCATGGATCGACCGTGAGTAACTCAGGAACCATTGCCAAACGAACGTTGGGGCCCCCGGAGGCCGATATTGTGGCACTTCAGCTTATTGCCACTAGTAATGGGCCGGTTGGCAGTTCCCGGCTTCTCAAAGTACTGGAGGACGCCGGTTTCAGCGTAGCTGAAGCAACCGTTGGCCGTTACCTGCGTGAATTGGATAACCGCAACCTCACCGAACCACGTGGGCGGCTGGGTCGAGTGATCACCAGTCATGGCCTTGACTACCTTAAGAACCTGGTGGACCTCCAACGACTCGACGAACAAAGCGCACAGATCATGGAAGCGAGTTCGCCTCATGATCTTGCAGAGTTGATAGATCTTCTCTACGTGCGCCGGGCGATCGAGCCAGAAGCCGCTCGCCTGGCTGCGCTGCGAGCGACGCAGGAAGAAATTACGCACCTCAGTTCAATCGTTGAGCTGCATCACGAACTTGCCCCGACTGGTAATGATCGTGTTGCTCCCGCGTTGGATTTTCATCGACAACTCCTGGAAGCATCCCACAACGCCCTACTGATTGCCGTCGGGCGTGTGGCATTGGAACCCGCTAAAGACACTAATGAGCAATTGCTCGATCGTGTGGCTCTGGATGCGGAGGTGGCTGGTATCTCAAAGGAGCAAGCTCACGAGGCGGCTATCGCATTTGCCTGCGAACACCACGAGATACTGGACGCGATCAAGGCCCGCCAGAGCCATCGGGCAGAGGAGATCATGAGATCTCACATCGATAAACTCATCCGGTCCGTTGAGCAATACCGGGCACGAACGGAATCCACTGACCACCTGGAGCGTGAGCTCTCGACCAAAGGAGAATAATCAAGGGCCATGCGTACCAAACTCAAGGCATCCCATATTATTGGCTTTCAGAATGATGGGCATCACCACCTGCAAGATGGCGAGGTCGTGTGGGAGGATGACACGATTATCTATGTCGGTCCATGTTTTTCCGGGTCAGTCGACAAAGTCATGGAGCACCAGGGCGACGTCGTCACACCGGGATTTATTAATACTCATGCACATCTTTTTGAATCACCTCTCGACAAGTCCTTTGTGGAGGATCGCGGCAGTCGCCAATTCTACCTGTCGGGTCTCTTCGAATACTTGCCGACCCGCGCCGCGGCAGCCGACGAGGAAGCGGCACGCGCTGCCCTTGCCTACTCAATGGCGGAAATCCTTCGCACGGGGACGACAACCGTGCTCGAGATCGGTGCCTTTCCGGAATGGGCAGTCAGTGAAGCAGCCAAGATTGGCATACGCTTTTACATGGGGCCAATGTATCGCTCAGGCCGATGGCTCACCGCCAATGGCAGAACCGTGTCTTATGAGTGGGACGAGAAGGCTGGGGTCCAGGGTATGGAGCAAGCCATTCGCTTCATCGAAGAGAATGACGGTAAGGAAAACGGTCGCATCAAGGGCTTCCTGTCCCCTGCCCAAGTGGATACCTGCACAGAAGATTTGCTACGGCGATCAAGTGATGCTGCTCGTGCCATGAATGTGCCTGTCGCGCTCCACACATCCCAATCGGTAGTTGAATTTCAGGAAATGGTGCAGCGGCATGGCAAGACGCCCATAGAGTGGCTGAGTGACATTGGCTTTCTCGGCCCGCAAGCGATACTTGGACATTGCATAATTGTGGCGGACACGTCGTGGGCCAACTTTCATGGTGATGATATTGGTCTCCTCGCCTCAACCGGCACCAATGTGGCCCATTGTGTCTGGGTCTTTGCCCGTCGTGGCATCCTGATGGAGTCGTTTTCGCGATATTCCGAACGTGGCGTAAATATGACACTGGGGACAGATACGAGCCCGCAAAGCATGATTGAAGGCCTTCGTTGGACTGCTACCGCCAGTAAATGGGTCGACCGGCGCACGGAGTCAGCCACGGCTGCGGATGTCTTCAATGCCGCAACACTCAACGGCGCCAAAGCGCTAGGCCGCGATGATATCGGCCGTATTGCCGTCGGCGCGAAGGCTGACTTGCTGGTGTGGAATGGCACAAGCATCGCCATGACGCCACTTCGAGATCCGATAAAGAATATCGTTTATTCGGCGGATCCTGAGAGCCTGCGGGATGTGATTATCGACGGTGAGTATCGCATGCAAGACCGCCAGATTCCTGGTGTCGATCAGGAAGTACTCAATCGTGATCTTCAATCGGCGGCTGAACGAATGTGGAGCAGGATGGGTGAAGTCGATCATGCTGGCCGTACCGTGGATGAGCTTTCACCGCTTTCGTTTCCGCAGTGGAAAGACTGAGCCGAAATCTCTACTGCTTACACCATTTACACATAGACGCACCCATTCCTCCCGCACGACAAACAAGTGACCGCCTTCTCGCTAGTCTGTCGTTCATAAACGACTCTATCCACCGACTACGAGGCGATTGACCATACAGCGTCGCCCGTAGTCAGTACCCCGCAAATACCAGAAGCTCTACACGGGCTTCAGCTTCCGCAACCGATCATAGTCGTCACTCGACATGAAGGCATAGAGAGGTGGCCCATTCTTCAGGTCGGCATTGACCTGAATGAGCATCTCGTCCCCGACCGCGTCCCCTCTCATGTCGTGAACCTCGATCCAGTCAGAACCTTCCCAGGATCGCTTGAGAAAGAGGGATCCATCTCGCACGATAGCGGACAGAGTATAGGTAGAGCTGCCGAGATAATGTGCAGGGATTGTCAGATCGATCATGGGTACTCGAATGCGACGCAGCGATATATGCCAAAGCAGTATAGGTGAGTAATCTGTGATGCAGGCATCATCGTAGCAAGAGAGTCATTTTCCCTAACTGATCCAGCGAAGCCCTGCCCCTGTCACAATTTCTTATTAATGTAAACCCACCCATTACCCCGGCACGTCATGCACGTGGCCACCTTCTCGCCGGGCTGGCACTCATCAACTACTCGACCTGCTCCCTGGCAAGTTGGACACACTTTTTTGGATGGATCGATCATGGGAGGGTCTCCTGTGGATTTTGATTCCGCTTGCATACGCATGCGTGACACCATTCTATAGTGCCCAGCACTAAAGAGACTAAGTGGCTATACCATAAAAACCGTTAGTCTTCATCGGAACTTCACATAATGTAAATCAGTTGACTTAACGCCATGAATTCCATATATTGTGTTCAGGGTTGCTTGACGACACCACATATGGTGTATTTCACTCGTCGGAGGAAACTACAATGTCACCAAAATCTGTGCACGTAACGAAGGATCCGAAAGGTGGTTGGAAAGTGGTTCCAGCCAAAGGCAAATCGATTGGCACGCTCGAAACCCAAAAAGAAGCACAAAACGTGGGGAGGGACCTTCTCAGGAATACAGGAGGTGGAGAACTCGTGATCCACAATCGAGAAAACCTCATCCGCCAGAAAGATACGATCGCCCCGGCAAAAGATCCGTATCCACCTAAGGGTTAGTTAGCTGTCCCCCTTCGCTTAGCGGCCCTGGCGTTCGCAACCTGCGCCATCACCGATGTGGGAGAGACGCTAATTCTCGTGTAACCACTCTAAGCGATTCGCCTGTCTACACCTCCCTCTTAGTCAATTCTTCAACTTCCACATTTATAGAATATTTGTTCTATTATCATGTATAGTCAGTTATCATCCTGTCCCCGCGCTTCCAGGCAGCCCCGCCCTGTTTCCGGGTGCCGACGTTACCGGCGCAAGTAGCTCACAGGAGTAAAAATGGCCGACGTCCAGAAGCATTTTGAGCAGTTCAACGACACGATCAAGCTCAAGAGATTTGATCAGAACCAAACTCTCCGTGAAAAGAGAGACATTGTTCAAAGTAAGTTGAAAGATCGGCTTCCTCAAGTTTTCGCTGACCACAAGGAAGAATATCGCGTGCCCCGCTTTAGAGATCAGGGTAGCTATGAGATGGGGACTGGAATCAAACCCCTCCATGGTGACTACGACATAGACCAAGGCGTGTATTTCGATGTCAGCACTGAAGACTATGAGGACCCTGTCACGCTGAAGAAGCGTGTCCACGAAGCACTTGATGGTCACACAAAACGCGTTGAGATTCGCAGATCGTGCGTCACCGTCTTCTACCAGCAGGATGATGAACCAATCTATCACGTCGACCTAGCGGTGTATTCCAATGGGTCCGCTAACGCAGATGGTAAGAGCAAGCTCGCTAAAGGGAAAGTCGGCTCCTTAGAGGAGAACAAGTTCTGGGAAATATCCAACCCCCAAAAGCTCTCCGAGGCCATTCTTGGCATGTTTCCCGATTCAGTCGAACGTGCTCAATTCCGCAGGCTCGTCCGCTACCTAAAGCGCTGGAGAGACAAAAAATTCTCCTTGGATGGTAACGGTAAGCCGTCTGGGATCGCTCTCACCGTGGCCGTCTCTAATCTCCTGCAGCCTGTCATCACAGATACATTCTCCGGGAGAGCGGACGACCTCACTGCCATCACCAACGTAGTAAGAAGCATGATCAACAGCTTCTCCTACACGATAAGCGAGGAGACTGGGAACATCGTCGAGCGGTTCGTAACCAAGCTTCCCATTGACCCATACGGCGATCTCTTCGAGCGCATGACAGATAATCAGATGTCTGTGTTTAAGGAAAGACTAGAGACCCTTCTGGAGACTCTTGAAGTCGCGTCCGAACTGAGTGACGAGATTGAGGCCTGCAAGGAACTGCGCCGCCAATTCGGAGACGACTTCCCGGTGCCTGAGGAGAAGGAAGCATCTAGGATTCACGGTCGCGCTATCGTTTCGTCCAGTAGTAGCGCCTAGATGGATATAGAGGTAAGAGTTGGGGAAGTTGTCGAAGCCCTCGAAGAATTCCTCACAGACATCACCCCTCTTCCCAACCCCAATGGATCGCATGGATTTGAGGGGAGGCTAGAGATAGATGGCAAGTCGGTTACCCTCTCGGCGGTCTTGAGTTATGATTTTCCCTTCTCTCTCCCTCGCTATTACTTGAAGCCTTGGGATGCTCTCGGCCGATTGCCTCACATCATGGACAACGGGAACATCTGCTTCCTGAGCCCCGAGGGAACTGTCGCCGATGCTGACCTCCAGGGGGACATCGTGCGAGAATCACTCCAGTTAGCGGTTGATGTACTTGTCGATGGAGCATCCGGAAAGAACCGCGATGACTTCATGGATGAGTTCTACGCCCACTGGAATAGACTTGAGTCAGATCTTCAGGTCAGGACCATATTCACCCCCACAGACCAGACCAAACTTCTCGACGTACTAGTCGATGACAAGGGGGTGAAATGGATTGGTGACTCACCAGGCGATTTCAAGCGATTCAGTCCCACCTTCACCCTGGAAGGTGCAGTCCAAGAGCGATCAGCTGTCTACCTACCGTTGAAGGAAGGGAGTGTATTTGCCCCTCCTTGGAGAGATCAACCATTCTGGTCTATTACAGAGTTCAGGGCCAACATCCTCGAGAATCTGAACGATGATGCCAAGGGGCGACTAAGATCAATCCGTCGTAGAACCCATAATGAAGCACTGTGGGTCATAGCTGGTATTCCCAGACCCTCCGAGGGTAAAGCCTTGGTCGGAATTAAATTCTCCGAGTTCAGCAACGCCACGCACCCACTCTCGCCTTCAGGGAATCCTCGACAGATTCAGCCTTTCAGGGTGGAGAGAGTAGACCAAGAAGTTCTGATATCCCGTGGTGGTGGTCACCACGACATCGCGGGGATACGAGCACTTGTCGTAGGGGCTGGTGCCGTTGGCGGGCGAGTTGTTTCTGAGCTCGCCCAATCAGGCATTCGCAGTATCACTGTTGTGGATCATGATGACTTCAACCCCGAAAACACCTTCAGGCACCACCTGGGGAAATTCTACTGGGGGACGAACAAGGCTCTCGCTATGAAGTTTGCTATCGAGCTAGAGTTGCCATATGTAGAAGTTACTGCTGTCCAAAAGAGCATTCAGAATGCGATAGCGACGGGTGCTGTCTTGCTAGATGACTTTGACTTAGTGGTGATCGCTTTAGGCAGCCCAACTATCGAGCTGGCCATGAACCAAATGGTCATAAATATGACGAGTGAAAAGCATGTCATATTTACTTGGACAGAACCGCTTGGCATCGGTGGCCATGCACTTCTTGTTCGACCTGGTACTCCAGGGTGCTTTCGATGTCTCTACAAAGACAGTGACAACCCCGAGGAGCATTTCACCAACCGAGCATCCTTCGCTGGTCCGAATCAACGCTTCGGTAAAGACCTGACTGGCTGTGGGTCGCTATACACACCTTACGGCTCGACTGATGCAGCGATGACTTCTGTGCTGGCTGTTCAGCTAGCACTGGATGCCCTTACCGGCGTTGAATCCGGCAGCCCGCTTCGGTCCTGGAAGGGGAGTGCTCGAGCATTTCTTGATCAAGGATTCCGGCTATCTAGTCGATACCATTCCTCCACTCAAGATATGGTCAACCATCAGTACAGCTATAAAAACGACGACTGTCCCGTCTGCAGTAAATTCTCCAGTGAGGATTTCATGTCTTGAGTAGCGACCTTCACCCCCCCCTGGTCTTCCAGCGATCGGGAAAAGGACAGTTAATTGTCTCCAGAGAAGCTCTTGGAACTATTCTGCCCTATCGCCAATTTTCTCTTTCCAGCCATGAGGCTGGAGGCGTCATGCTCGGAAGATACTCTGCAAGCTCCGAGGACATAATTATGGAGTCGGTGACAACTCCCCAATCACGAGACAAGCGATCGAGATACCGCTTTCATCGTGCCAAGCAGCCCCATCAACTCATGATTGATGAAGCATGGAGGCGGAGTGGAGGCATTACAACTTACCTCGGCGAATGGCACACCCACCCCGAGGAGGATCCTATTCCTTCGATGATTGACCGGATTAGCTGGACAAAAAAGTTGATGGTCGACAACTTCTCGGAGGCAATCTTCTTCATGATCCTAGGAACTGCAACAGTTCGAGTTTGGGAGGGCGCTCATCGGCATCCGGCCCAGCACTTTATCGGAGAGCGCTCAATATGAGTCCGAGGAAAACCGGAAGAGGGTCCCGCCCTCCCATCCCAGAGCCTATTAAGAGAATTCTATGGGCAAAGGCTGCTGGGCGATGTGAGTTTCGAGGCTGTAACAAACTGGTCTACAGGGACAGTCTTACCCAACAGCAATCAAATCTGGCCACCATTGCCCACATAGTCAGCTACAGTCCTAATGGTCCAAGAGGTGATGAGGTTAGATCTCCCCAACTAGCAACAGACATAGCAAACCTGATGCTGACCTGCCTAGTACACGGTAAAGTAGTTGACGACGATGATAAGGTGGTCGATTACCCAGAAGAGTTGCTCTTAGAGTACAAACGCGAACATGAAGATCGCACTCGAATGCTTACTGCGATTACTGATGAGGCACAAACCCATGTGCTAATAGTCAACGCTCCGATCGATGGACAACGTTTCGAGATCAGTCAGCAAGCTGCCTACAAGGCGATCCTGCCCAAGTACTCTGATTCAGAAAAGCCGACCACTATAGATTTGACTTCGATAAACCTTCCGCCTAGCACGGAAAATGTATTCTCTGTCTTATCTGGACAACTCTCTGATGATATCCGCCGCTTCCGTGGCAGCCTCCCATACGGCCATGCTGATAAGTCAATCTCAGTGTTCGCCCTCGCACCAATTCCCTTACTGGTACACCTTGGGTATGAATTAGGAGATCTCGACGAAGTTGATTTATACCAGCGGCATCGCGGGAGCCAGTCATGGACTTGGAAAGAATCTGACGAAAGCGATAGCGATATTGACATAGCTCAGCTCTATACCGTCGATTTTCCGACCAACGTTGATTCAGATGCAGAGGTCGTCCTCGCCATTTCTATAAGCGCATCTGTCCGTCAGCAGCAAATCGATGCAACTGTCGGGCAGAATGCAGCGGTATTCTCCATTCGAGCTAACGAACCGGGGCCGGATTTTCTTCGGTCTAAAAGGCGTCTGGAGTTCTTTGGCTATGAGTTTCGACGACTATTAGAGAGTATTCGATTGCGATATGGCAGGGGCAAAACGGTGCATCTGGTAGGCGCTATTCCCTCTCCTGTAGCAATCGAAGCTGGCCGCAGCATAGAACGCCATCACCCACCGTTCAAGGTCTATGAGTATGACAAGCCAGCTGAATCCTATTTTGCAGGACTGATCATTAATGAAAGAGGAAAAGATGAGCAACGAACCACGACTCTTTAGCCTCCATCGCAACTTTGACGAGAGTGGAATCAGCGGTAAGGGACGTGTGCTTGACGGCATCGTATTCCACAATGGCCAAGTAGTCGTTTGCTGGCGGTCAGACATCAACGAAGACAAGCCGGGCTTTTCCAGTCTGGGTATTTACCCAACATGGGAAGCCTTCATGTTTGTTCATGTTGATCCTCATCCAAATAATAAAACTGAAATCAGATTCAAGGACGAGTAGTTGCTCGTGGAGGCTCTATGGCTTGGCGGGAGGTTGTGGATGTTGCAACGCTGATCTCTGGATCGGCGGCATTTGGTGCTCTGGTAGTAGCTATTCGTTCGAACCAAATGACATCAAAGGCAATCGAGGCAGATGTACTTCTCAGGCTAGAAGGGGTAGTGGCTGCTCATGCCAGGGCATATTCCCTACTTCGACCGTCAGGAGCGTGGGGCGACGCTAAAGCCGGCCCCAATACCGGCGAAGAATGGGAGATGGTGGATGAGTATATGGGATTCTTCGAGATCCTAAATACGTTGGTCGAGCAGAAAATCCTTTCGGTTCAGCATGTCAAAGACTTCTACGAATATAGATATGACAATATCATCTCAAACGATTTAATCCGAAGAGAAAAACTAGTTCACGAGAGGAATGATTGGGGAGGCTTCTTGCGGTTAGGGGAAAAACTGGGGCTTATCGTAGATGAAGATGGAAATGTGTTCTAGCCAGAAGGCCTAAACCGCCACCCTCTCCAACTCACCCAGACTTCTATCCCGCTGCTCTTTGAGATCCGCCAATTCCTGGGTCGTCAGCTCCCGCATCTTCTGCTCGAAGATGGGGACTAGCTCGGAATACACAGCGCCTGTCTGCTGATTGACTCGAAGCTCGTACCTCTCACCAGTCTGAATCATGATGGGCTGGCCATGTTCGTCTACGTCTAACGCTTGCTGCGATTCCAGCACTCCGTCGGCTATCACTGTGATTGATGACATCTCATCTGGATCTATAGATAATCCTAGAGGACTCGACAGCCCCTTGAGGTGGCAATTAGGACATTTGCCAGCCTGAAGCCCCACAAATTGCGGTTCTGGGAACTGTTCCAGGATTTGAGCGGTCGTGAGGTCATAAGGTGTAGAGTCTACTGCCTCACCTGAGAACTGCCAGCGATAGGGGCAGTTACCACAGATCCATGTTTTGACAGCAGCTTCCATTAGTATTCTCCTTCAAAAATATAAGTGGCAACATATGATCCGGGATTTCCATCGCCTCTCTCTATTCGAACAGTGACGCCATCTGGAAACACACCTGTCGGAAGATTATTTGTGTGGGTAGCAGCCAGGACACCCTTCATATAGTACTTAACATTAACTCCTGGGTTATAGACCATTGCTACATTCTCAGATTGATATGCTTGAGTAAGTGATGCCTTAATATCGGTTTTGGTCGTCGATGATCCATTACCATTATGGGCATAGAACATATTTTCAAATACCGTGTAGCAGCCCACCCCCTTAGCGTTTTTGATGCTAGCGGTAGTATGGGAACTCAACAAACCAAGAGACATCTTTACTCCCGAGCCCAGTCCGTAAGTCAGGGCGAAATCAAATGCCATACTGAATTTATTACTGTATGAAATCCCGGATCTTGATCCAGGATACAAATCCCACTGAGCATAATCCCCCGAATTTTCCCCCTGAAACCCCATGCCATAATTGGGAGAATATGTCACCGATTTAGATGAATCAACCAAGAGTCCACCATCAGACCGCTTGAGCCCATCAAATTGAAAGTGGTTGAAGAGCCTATTTTGATAGGCAGTACCTCCTTCCCCGCCACCAGCATTGGCAGCCACATATGCCTTGATCGCCTTCTGACTTGGCACCTTGGTATCCGAGTCAGCGGCTAACGTGGCGTCTGTATCAAGATCAGCCGCGGCCGCGGTACCCAACGTTGGCTTATTGAGAATCTGCCCCAGACCAGAGGTGGCATCCCAGTCACTTTGTACCTGAGCTGAGGGAATAGACGGCCTATTTGTCAGGTCGTCATATGAGCCTGAAGTGGCAACAGTCGCCAGATCTTCCGGCTGTACTGCACTGGCAGCCAAGCCTCCTTGGGTAGCGGTGGCAAAATCGGCTGTATCCGCACTCGACGCACTACCTAGCGTCGGCTTGTTGGAGAGGCTGTCGTAGTCGCCATCAAACAGCGCTGGTTTGTTGAGGATCCGAGCATCTCCAGAAGAAGCATTCCAGTCAGACGGCACATTCTTCTGAGCGTCGGCTTCAATATCAGCCAGTTTCGATCTCTCGGATGGCGACAAGATTTTATTGGTGTCGCCCTCCACCATGTTGTCCATGTCGAAGGCATCGGCCGCGACACTATTCGGGTCATAGGTCGCCCTGACCATGTCTCCCCCACCAGGCAACTCAGCCCAAGAAGGGTCGGCACCATCAGTAGTCAGCCACTTCCCGGAATTCCCGGCTTGGTCGGGCAGACTGTCCCCCACCTCAATCTCAGCCCATGAACCATCACCCTTGTAATACGTCGTCGAACTTGGGGTTCCAGTGGCATCTATATCGGCCACAGCTACCTTGTCTTTGGCGGCCAACTCTCCCAATTCATCGGGTTGGATGGCCGACTCGGCCAAAGCACCTTGTTCGGCAGTGGCGAAGTCAGTAGTGCTGGCCGCGGCAGCGCTGCCAAGGGTCGGCTTGTTCTTTATGAAGGCATCGGATGATGAGTTGGATTCGTTGAAGTCGGCCTGCACATTGACCTCAGCCCCGGCAGCAATCCCGTCTACCTTGTTCTTGAGTGCGGTAGTGAAGCTGGCAGTCGTTGAATCCAGCACAGATTTGTTGGTGTGGGAGTGACGAGCAGCGGTGTTGGCGGCCACATCACTATTGGCCTCAACCAGCTCATCAGAGAAATAGAGATTGGCATCGCCTTCGGGCACATCATCAGAGGAATCGGGCCCTGGTGAAAGCTCTGTATAGGCGGATCCATCCCAGCGATACACCCTGTTGGTGTCCCGGGCGACATAGATGGTGCCGGTACTGCCGGTTGAGGGGAAGGCATCAGTGTCATCGAACTCCAGTACCTCAGATACAGCAGAAGGCAGCTGCGAGCTTGGAACCTTGCCGGATCCATCGAGCGTGGCCAGACCATTGTTCTGTCCCTTCTGGGCGGTAATCCGGGCGTCTGCGGCGGTGTTGAAGTTGGATATCGTGCTGGCGGTTTGGGTACCGGTATGGTTGGCCCTGTTTTTCAAATTGGCATCGGTATCATTGGCTGTCGCGCCATCTTGCAAGCTAGACAGCTTGCTGTCTTTACTCTCGGTATAGCTGGCGGTGGTACCATCCAGAATTGCCTTGTTGTTGTGAGAGTGAGAGGCAGCTTTACTGGCCGCAACATCACTATTGGCCGAAACGGCAGTCTGGAAGTCAGAGATAGTGGATGCAGCCTGGGAGCCAGTGTGTGTCGAGCGACTGCGTAGTTGGGCATCGGTAGCATTCTTGGTAGCCTGGGCTGCTATCCCATCGAGCTTGGACTCATCGGCAGTGGTGAAGGAAGCGGTGGTTGCATCCAAGACCTCCTTGTTGTCATGGTCATGCCGGACGGCAGTATTGGCAGAGACATCATCGTTGGCCGAGACAGTCGCCTGGAAGTTCGAGATGGTATTGGCGGTCTGGGTACCGGTGTGATTGGCACGCTTGGTGGCGTCAGTATTTGGGACTGAGCCGAGGCCAACGTCTGCCTTGGTAGTACCCTCCCAGCCAGTAGTGCCATCGGACTTCTTCTTCAGCGAGTGACCAGTAGTTGCATCGGCAGCAGCGGCCGCCCCAACTCCTACCTTGGTTTCAAGCTGAATAATGGCGGCGTTCTTGTCGTTGTTGTCTGTGGTAGGGATGAGATCGCCCGTGGCTCTGTCTGGCAGAGAGGTGGTCGTATCAATAGCGTCGGGGAAGAGTGAAGGCATAGGGAATTACGGAGGAGTTTGTATCCCTATTATACCAGTGCGCCTAGTTGTACACGGATAATTCATAGAGAGTTTGACCGTAGATGCCAGGGGTTGTGGTGTCCTCATAGTGCGACACGTCATACCTGGCGGTGCCATAGCGGTTGTCGGCCAACGGGTAGCAGTAGCCAGGAGTAAAGAGCGGAGTTTTCCCGGCCATCATCGGCATCTTGGCCGTGAACAGCCCTCCCCTATTGCCAAACAAGCGTCCACGAGAGCCAAAGATGGAACGTCGAGGGACAAATATGCGGGTTTCACACGCTGGATCTAGGACAATGTCGTCCACACTCTGCATCTGGTACGTTCCCACCACAGCCAATACCAGCGCTTCAGAAACGTCCAATGCTTCCAGCGATTGCGACTGACTGGTGTCATCAACAGCCAGATCCGATTGCTGGTTGAATGTGATGGAATCAAGGGTTTGCGACTGCTCAAGACCGGCTGTTGAGAGGGTGTGAGATTGGCCAAGCTCGATCGAGTCAGTCACCTGAGCCTGGGAACTATTTGCCACATCCAGAGCATTCGCCTGACGGATCTCTACTGCCTCAAGCGTCTGAGATTGAGACGTGCCAGAGACCTCCAGTGTGTGGTCCTGGTGGAGAGACACGCCAGAGAGAGATTGTGATTGAGAGGTGTTGGCAGGGGTCAGCCAGTAGTCCTGTCCCAGTTCCACCGTCTCAGTCCATTGCTGCTGTGTGAGTCCGGTCACTGCCAGCATCTGCTCCTGGGTCAGATGAATTGTCTCTATCCCCTGCTGCTGCAATAGAGAGTCGACCGCCAGTTTGTGCAGTTGGGTCAGGCTCGGCTGTTCTAGCTCTTGTGCTTGCTGTGTGTCCTCAACCATCAACTGTCCGGCTATTCCAATGGTGATGTTCTTGAGGGTTTGCGCCTGGTTGAGGCCACGAACGTCAAGAACATGTGACTGGGTGAGGTCGGGGGTATCCAGGGACTGAGTCTGATGACTGCTTTCTATATCCAGAGTTGAGTCTTCAATCAGTTTTGGACTGGTAGTGATTTGACTCTGGGCAGTGTCATCAACGGACAGATGATGCGATTGGGTGAGAACGACGCCCTGCAAGGCCTGTTGCTGGGATGTATTGGCAGTCTCCAGTGTCTTTGCCTCAATGAGATTGACGGCCTCTGTTGCCTGGCCTTGGGAGCTTCCTGCCACCACAAGCGTGTGGGCTTGAGTAAGATCCAGCGCATCGAGCGCCTGGGATTGAGTGCTGTTGTCTGTTGACAGCTGATGATTCTGCTCAATAGTGATGGCGTCGAGTGTCTGGGATTGTTCGGTTGCTGCAGGCGCAATGATATTGGCCTGAGACAGTGTCACACCATCGAGAGTTTGGGCTTGGGCTGTCTCGGCCGGAGCGATGGTATGTGCCTGAGTAAGGGCAACAGATGTAAGTGTCTGCCCTTGTACGGTGTCCTCTATCTCCAGGAAGTTGGCCTGAGTGATGGCCACGGAATCCGTCTCCTGAGACTGCGATGTGTTGGCTAGGGTCAGGACATGCTTCTGACTCAGCTCCACCGCGGCCACAGACTGAGATTGCTGGGTATTGGCAGGTTTGAGCTGGAAGTCTTGCGTGAGAGCGACACCCTCCAACGCCTGGGATTGATTAGTGTTGGCGACATCAAGCGTGTGGGCCTGGGTGATATTCAAGGTTTCCAACGTCTGTGTCTGGGTGGTATTGGCAGGCGTCAGATGGAAGTCCTGGATGAGGTCGGCAGTCTCAAGTCCTTGCGCTTGAGTTGAGTCATTGACATCAAGGAAGTTGGCCTGGGTGATGGCGACACTCTCGGCCGACTGAGGTTGTGAAGTGTTGGCAATGGCAAGCTGATGCTTCTGGGTGAGCGAGATGCTTTCCAGGGATTGGGATTGGGAGGTCGCTGCCTGCTGGAGTGTGTGGGATTGAGTCAGGGAGAGAGAGTCGAGAGATTGAGATTGGGTGGTGTTGGCGGGTTCGAGGGTGCTGCCAACGGGCGCTGGCATCATGTTTATCGATCCCACTACTATATTGTTTGACGCGACATTTTCCTGAATATTGCTTGTCATGGCAATCCGGATAGACCTATAAAACGGTAGCTGGTCTACTGCGATGATGGCGGTCTCTATTTCAGACCAAATTCCATCCATGAGCCTATCCATACGATACTCGCCGGAGTTGCTCACCCCTATTCGGATATAACAACTAAGACTCATAGCGACAGTGCTGAGAACTGAAGTATCCCTGTAAGGTTTACAAAAAGATCGGCCGAGAGAGCTGTTAGATCCCTCCAGCAAATCGAACTCGTTAGCCACCACCCCAACCGCTGCAATTACACTTGGGTCATATGTTGTCCCGTAAAGCGCCCTAACATCCTCGCCCATGACTGATCCCAGCGCGACAACCATTCCACTACTGCTATTGTTGGGGTAAGATCCAGGTCCAAATCCTCTTGGAACTTCGAACACTAGGCTTGAATCTACAAGATTGAAAGTATTACTGGATAGTAGGACTTTTGTCCCCAACTTATATCCACCACCACCTAAACCGCTATTTGTTAGAACAGCATCTGATTGACTTCCGGTGTTTAGCACCATCCAGTTACTATTAGCTGTGGGGGTGCTGGTCAAAGGGTCAATTAGAGTGTCTATGTTCGGCGGGTCTTGACTCATCCAGTCATTTCCCGACGCGACTGAGTTCGCTCCTATATACTTGGGGGCATCTCCAGATGGGTACTGAGAAAGCATCGCCAAATTCTGACCATAACAACTTCCATCATTGGTAAAAACCCAATTAGTCCCCTCAGCAGACGAAAAGGTTAATCTGTTGGTCGACGAGTATCCAATACCTATAAATTTAAATACTGTAACTGTTCCGCCGTCCGGCATGCTCATCAGGTGGGACTGATCGTTGGCGCTTCGCACATCAAAGAGTCGGAATATTGGCGACCCAAGGATGTTCAATTCCACAGACCAGGAAGCCGAACCAAGATTGATCCTAACATCGTTAAACGTCTTGGAAAGTGTTTCAAAATAGTAATCGTAACCCTCAAGGTTCAATTCAACCAAAGACTGCCCTGCGTCAAATGTTAGATTGCTACCAAGTAGAGAGAAATTGTTGGTACATACAAGGTGGCCTTGGCCAAGGTCTATGGTGCGTGGTGTTGATCCCTGTGATGTAAAGAACCCCCATGTACCATCCACCGTTAATTTGTATGACGAAAGAGAGAGGGTGCCATTTGTGTGATCGAGCGATCCACATACGGCATTGTCAGTTAGCGTGACCGTGTAATTCCCCGCGAGACTGACGTCATCGCTAGGTGTTGGTACCCCAGCCCCGCCAGCGCCTCCAGATGTAGAACTCCACACTGAAGCGTCATTCCAACTACCAGATTTAATCGCATATCTATTAGCCATATCAAACAAAAACGGCGGCCGCCATATGAGCAGACCGCCGAGTCCTTAGTTCTTCATTCTTGCTGTTCTAACTTACTGCCCCGATTTCATGTGAGAAAGCTGGGATTGTCACTGTGTTACCAGAGGTGACGGGTTGCAAGGTGCAGGTGGTCACCAGGAGAAGATTCGTCCCGTCGCAGATAGCGACGTGAGTTGCATCGTCGGTGGCATCAACTGGAATATCGGCTTGCTGGGCAATGGTCACCTTGCGTGCGGTCCCGGAGCCAGCGGCGATCGTGAAACTGCCATTGCCATCACCTGGGGTCAGAGTGGCATCAGCCAGCTTGTAGGTGGTTACTGCTTCAGTTCGATTAGTGGGTTGGTCTGAGCAAACGGTAATGGTGGTGCCGGTAGCAATCTTTGCCAGGGCAGCATCAGGAACGATGGAATTGATGTATTTAGCCATAGTTATTCACCTTCCCCTCTGGCCTGCAGGATAGCCTCGATCAGATCCCCGCGTGTTTCATAAGTAGCGAAGTCAAGACCGAGCTCCAAATTGGTGGCATAGGTCTCCAACGTCGTGCGATGGAGTTTGGAGAGTTCGGCTTTGTCGGCCGTCTTTCCCACAGTCACGCTGGTTGTGGTGTTGATGACAAGGTTGTCGCCTTCAGTCATGACTTCAGTTTGGCGATCATTTACTTTTAGGGTGATTTCTTCCATATATGCGGTCTCCAAATGTATTATTCTTCCCCATCCTCTTCAGGTGTGACTTCTGCCAGCGGAGCCACTTCAACCTTGCTCCCTACACTCAGCGGCTTCCAGATACAGAAGTACGTCAGTTCGCCGGACTCTATATCTGCTGTTCCCACCGTCTGGATGATGTCCTGATTGACTATCTTCTCGGTTAGGATGCTGGATAGTTCTATCGAGGCGTCGGGGGTGGCGTCATGCCATAGCTCATCAGAAGCCAGGTTAGTGGCGGTGGTTGAGGGGATGAGAGCAGCGTCTGAGAGGGTGGTGCCTATCTTGATTGTGGCCGTGGCTCCTGTCAGTGCTGTGTTGCAGCGAGCAAACACTTTTACCAATACCGTGCCAGTCACTGTAAACAGGGTGGTGGGGTTACGTTGACCATCATAGTCACCAACATCATCAACTGTCAGACCATCAAACACCACTGTCTTTTCAACTGTGGTGCCAATGTCAGCCGACAGACGATTGAGGTTGAACTCGGAGAAGGCCACTAGGCAGCCTCCTGATGGGCCTTGATGGCCTCCTGCAAGTCTTTGTTGGTCTTGTGCTCGTCAGTGACTTCAAGCCCGATTTCAGTCGCCAAGGCTTCTAATTCACCCCGGTTCATCCGGGATACAGGTTTAGATGTCTCGTCTGTCTCAACCACCTCAATCTCACCAGGCTCTGCGTCTGCAAGGGCTTCTGGCTCGTCAACCTCTACTTCGTATGTCTGCTCTTCAGAGATTGGCTGATCGGCCTGTTCGTCTTGCTGAGGCTCAATGTGTTGCGCTTCTTCAGTAGTGGTGAACCATTGAGGATAGGTGGCCAACAGGAACTCGGCTATTGTGTTGTCAATCTCGTAGGTACCTGGTTCTCTGAGGGTTAGACCTTGGGCGTTGGCATAGGCCTCGCCAGTGAAATGCAGATTCATAGAATTACAAGTTATCCGGGTCTACTTCCAGGGTAGAGCTGTAGTCTGTGTCAGTGACGGTGGCATCAGAGTCCAGCTTTTCAAGCAGACTGTTAAAGTTTGGTAGAAGTCCAAGATTTACTGTGCGCTTGGTTTTGGTGACATCATTTTCCATGTTGTCAATCGCCTCCTCCAGGTTTTCTACGTAGTCCTTGACCTCTTCTAACCAGGCAACAACTTCCTGACCAACGGCCTCCATGTTGTTAGCGTTTCTCTTTATGAATTCGAGTGATGACAATTCCATAGTGTGTTCTCCTTAGGTAATATTTATGATGCAGCAACGTCTGTCTGGTCACTACTGCGCTGACTCCAGCCCCTCTAAAAGAGGAGCTGATGGTCAATGCACTAGGCAATAGACGGGATACCGTGGATCATCGCCACAGTGTTGTGGGATGCTGGGTACCAGCTCTGGAAGTCGATACGCTCACGAGCAATCAGGAAGTCCTGGTTGTACAATGGCTCACGACCTGGTTCGAACTGAACGCCCTTTTGGACGGCAGTCACGAACGAGCTACGGTGGGCAATCAACATGGTAGTGAAGGTATTGGTCCCACTCTCAACGTTGTAGCCAGTGGCAGATACATTCTCACGAACATATTCAGACACGATTACAGGGATGTTGAAGATACGACCGACTTCACCAGTCAAGAGGGTTGCGAACTGACCGTACTTGTCGACAGTCTGTAGCTTGCCAGACTTCAACAGCGCAGCTTCACCGGAGACACCAGTGATGATGACCAGGTTACTCTTGCGAGCACCGTAGGCACCCATCTTGGCGGTAGCAGTGATGACAGCATCAAGGATGTCGCCACCAGCCAAGTCAACCTTGGCACTGCCGTTCACACGAGCACGAAGACCTTTGACAACCTTTACAGGGTCAAGTCCATCTGCGGCAGTCTCAAGGTCGAAGTCCATGTGAGTGGAACTGTTGTCGCCGTTGATGATGCCGTCTTCCTCGCCATCAACCAATCCAAACAAGCAGTTTTCCTGTACCTGAGGGCCAACAGTGACGATAGAGTCATCGTTGAACTCCTGAGAAGTCCAGATGTTGACGTTGAGATACTTGGCATCGAACTGGGTACGACCGGTACCAAACTTGGAGCTCTTGACCGCAGTTTGACTTGTCGATTCTGTGTTCTCGTTGGTGTAGTAAGCCTTTGGACGGCTACCTTGTACTGGCCAGATATATGGGCTGCGAGGGATATCTCGACGCTCGAAGAGTGAAGTCACTTTTCGTTCGCGTACAACAGCGGCGATCACATCGGGGGTGAAGGATGCCATATCGGACCATTCCTTACCGTGACCTACTTCCTGGGTGTCCATCGCACGGATAACCGTATCGATGTCAGATGCTCCCAGGCGAGCAATCTTGTGAGAAAAAGTTAGGGCTTTAGAGACGCTTGAACCTGTATCGTTCTCGTTGAAGCTCTTGGCTAATTCATAGTTTAGACCTGAATTCATAATTTCCTTTCTTAGGTGTTGAACCATTTGTTGAGTGTTGGTGATGGGCTGCTGACGGCAGATTTACCCACCTCAGCGCCGGTGAACTTGTCAAAGACGATGGCCTTACGACCTTTGATCGTCTGCAACTCGGTAGTCACACTCTTCAGCTCGGTGGCAGTTGTCTCCAACTCGCCTTCCTTGGCTGTGAGGTTTTCCCGAACCTGCTCAAGCTCAGTGGTCTTGTCCATCAAAGACTTACTGATCTCGGAGATCTCGCCGTCCTTGTCGGTCAAAGCCTTATTCAATGCTGTTACTCGCTCATCCATGGTGGTAATCGACTTGGCGACCTCTTCAGCCCGAGGGGCAACGAATTGCTTCTCGGCATCCTTGGGATCTCCGGCGATTCCGTTATCGATGAGGGCATCGGCAACACTCTGGACGATATCGCTGTATTCCTTCAAAGCCTGGGCCACAAAGGCCTTGCGCTCTTCAGGCGTTCGCTCATCGTCTTCTGCATCCTCATAGGTGTAGACAGCACGCCAGACAGCCCAACTGAGGTCTTCAGTCAAAGCACGCACGGAGATTTCTGCTACTTCTGCGGATGCATAGCCGCCCAATATGGCGGACTTTTCTACTTCCTCACTGGTGCCCTCTTCAGCTGGAGCAGGGGCGGATTCGTCGCTGGCCGGCGCTTCGTCCTTCTGTTCTGGAGCCTCGGATTCGGCAGGTGTGGTGTCAATTTCGGGAGTCGCTTCAGCTGATGCGGGTGTTTCACCTTCAGCGTCGGACTTGGTGGTGATATCTGTTTCGGGAGCGTCAGGTGTTTCACCTTCAGCTGGTGCTGGAGTCTCTTCTTCAGTAGGAGCGTCTGGTTTGGCAGGCTCTGCAGGAGTCTCAGCTGTGGCTTCCTCGGCCGGGGTTTCGACTGTAGCTTCCTGGGTGACAGGCTCAGCTGGAGTCTCGGTTGAAGCGGGAGCGTCTACTGGTGTCTCGACAACTGCATCTACTGCAGGAGCCTCAACAACAGCTTCGTCCGCTTTGGTGATGTGTTCTGGCATAGGCGTTTCTTTCCAATCCTTCATGGATTTAGTAATAGGGGTGACCCAGGTCTCGGTAACGGCCGGGGTGCCGGTGATAGCGACGTGAAAGAGGGAGATGTCTTTGTAGGTGAGGATTTTGCGTCCAAGTTCGGCTGCAAATTCGTAGGCTGCGTCCTTGACTGTTCCGCCGATCGACAGACCGAGTTTCTTGCCCTTATCCAGGGCTCGGATCAGGGTCTTGGTGCGGTAATGATCGGGGTCGAGTTCGGCCTCCATCATCATTTCGTAGTTGTCGGTGGCCCACAGCGCAGTCACTTCACCGAAGTCGTCATCCCAATCAGAGCCATGCTCGTTGTTGAGGGTGATGGGGTCAGTTTCAATACTCTTGACCATCGCCTCGATCGCACTCTTGGCCATGCGTTGACCGTGCAGATCGATGTTGGTGTTGGAGGCTAGTCCGGTCAGGACGTACTTTTCGGTACCGTCCTCACTCTTGCGAATGGTGTAGCCAGTAATGGGAACGACGAGCTTGAAGTTTTGAGGGGTAGATTGAGACATATAAAAAGAGCCCGCTTGGGCGCATATTTGCACACAACACGGACTCTTAGGTGGTCTCTAGGTTAGTAACTAAAGTTTATCACACAGGTATTGAGGATTTTATTCAGGGGTGGTGATGATAGCTGAGCGGGTCACTCTTCTGGCGAACTCGCGGTAGGTACGGCCACACCGTCTACCGGCAGGATGGGAACCTCCTGGTTGGCGCCACAATCCAGGCACTCCTCTTCCCCTGCTGCTGCATCTGCCTGCCCAAGTGAATCAGTGGGAGCCTCTGTCTCGGATGAGGCTCCCACTGGCACAGGATCCTGTACCTGATTGACACCGGACTGCTGCGCCGGTGCAGTGTCGGATGTGTCCTGGACCGCTGGAGACTCAGCCTGTTCTGTCTGGACTAGCTCCACGACGCCTCGAATAGAGTCTTGCAGGCCAACACTGGGATTACTTTGATCAACGACCAGGCCCCAGATAGCCGCTCCTACGTTGGTTTTGTTGGCAAAGACCAACACCATCTCCCCACCAGGGAAGCAGTCCCCGGGTAAAAGGTAGACGCCCATCACCACTGGCCCACCGCCCCGGCTATCTGGACTGGTGGCGATTTTGCCCCTGCAGGTTTCAGGAAGATCACCGTCCAGGTACAGGGTCCAGCCATCTTCGGACTCGCCCCGCTCTACACACATCGACAGCTTGACCGCGGTGTTTGATTGCACCGGTATCCTGATGATGGTATCCGGAGTTTGAGACTGCTCCCGCTTGGTCCAGTCATTATCTCCATTCAGTCTGCATTGCCAGCCTTCTCCCAGATATTCAACGTTCTCGGCGTATTCCAGACCTTGCTGGACATACCGCTCATCCCCCTCGACACCGATATCGATGTACTGCCAGTCAGGAATATTCTCCTGAGGCATCGGAGGTTCTGTTGGCTCGGAAACTGGAGGGGTTTGCGTAGGTGGGGCTGTGGTCTCAACGGGAGGCAGTGTTGGAGCAACGGTATTTGTGGCCGTAGGAGCTTCTGTCGACTCATGGGTCGGAACTGGAGTATTCATCTGGGCGACCTGATCGACTGGCTCATCCGAGAAGTAGTCGTTGGCTTGGATCCACCAGATGATGAAAAAGATGGCGATTGGTGCAAGCACGGCGATAAGCAGCTTGGGCCAGTATTGTTTCACCCAGCGCATGGCGCGCGCTCCTCACAAGATGTATCTAGGTGGTTGTCGTTGGTGGCTCGGATTCTACGGTAATTTTACCGTCAACAAGGCGGATAAGCCAGAAACAGTTACACCGCCCACGACATTTGATGCGGATCACATTCTCTTCATATTCAAAAAACAGCTTGCCATCAGCAGGGCAACGGGCTTCGGTCACTTGCCTCCTTTGAAGACATAGGTCTCAGGTTCGTAGTCAAAGGTGCTCCACTGACCACACTCGGCACACTGGATCTCGACATGTTTGAGTTTGCGGAGGTTGAGGCGGCGCAGAATCTGGTTGCAGTGTTGGCAATGGATGGTTTCGATCATTCGACTATTCCTCCTCGTCTCCGAGCAAGCCAATTTCCGTGCATCTGCATTGCGGATGAACATGTGCCGGCTCGAGTTCGTCGGGATACTTGGCATCAAAACGAATGGTGTAACCGTTCAGTGGCTGACAGATCAAACAGGTTCTGCCGTCCTCTGGAGCGGTGAGCCATTTGCGGTATTTCACCAACCCATCCTTATACAGAAGATTGAGCGCCTCGTAGTTGGCGTAGGCAAAAGCCTGGGCGGTTTCAGTGCGGGCAATCATGGTCGTGCGGTAGTTTCGGGCCGACTCAAAGACCGCGGCGATGCGATCGGAGATCTGTGTGACGTTCTCTCCCTTACGCATAGCCTCGGCAAGCGTGGCGCGGAGTTGTTCCCGGGTGGTGTGATTGATTCCCTGGACATGGGCGAAGGCATCGTTCTGGATGTACCGCTGAACCACTGGATTGACCTGATCAAACCGAAGTGACAGATCGATCTTTAATTTCCCTTCTGGAGTGTCGCCCGACGTCTCATACATTTGCTGCTTGGCGGCAATCACACCAGCATTGAGCGGCTGGTAAAGAAGCGAGCCCAGAAGCAAGGCAAAAGCAGCGTCCAAGGCATCCTTGTTGGTATTGATATAGGTGTCCAGGGATTCCTCAGTAAGATCTTCCGGTAGATGGGTTAGATAGTCGGCTTCCTGATCTGTGAAATGAGTGGAAATAGGTTCATAGAGCTCTTGCTCCAAGTCCTCCATTCTCTGATCGCGCTCGATGGCATAAGGATCGATGTCATCGTCAGCGGCCTTGGTAACCAGGGACTTGGTTGTATCCTCGTCTTCCAGTTCCTCAGGTGCATCCTCCGTGTCACCATCATGTTCATCAAGCTCACCCGGACTCTTGCCATCAGTGTCCGTAACAGGCTTCTTGTCCTCTATATCTTCTTCCAGAGGATCCTTGCTGAAGCTATCCTGGCGGACTTCGTCAACGGTCAGGATGCCAGCTTGCTTGGCAGCCATTTGATCCTTGCGCAGGATGTCTGGATCCGAAGAATCAGGATCGTTGAGTTCCCAGGCAAAGTCTGGATTGATGGAGTGGATAAGGTGCTCGGTAATAGCTTCACTAATAATGTCCTGGACCGGCATGAACACATTCTGGTGCATCTCTCGAACCAGGAATTTGGTTGTCGCATAGTCACCAGAGTTGTGGTTTCCAAGAAGTACCTTGGGCACACCCATCACTGCCGTTACCTTGTCGGTAGACAGGTTGCGCAGGCCAAGGAATTCCATATCCTTGAGTGTCATGGAATAGGGTTTGAAGTCCTGAACTCGTGAGAGAGCCAGGATTTTGTGACGTTTGTCGGATCCGCTGTGACTCTGCCGGATAGTCTCGGTTAATTGCCGGGCGTCTTCCTGTGTTGCCTTGTCATCGAGGAGCAAGAGAGCAGAGGGTGATAAGCCATTGATAAAGATGGCCTTGTTCGATCGAAGGGCCTGCAGGTCTATACCGGCTTCTTCAACCACCAGCTCCACCCGCCCCTCGCCATAGATGTCACTTTCGGGATTCGGTAGCTGGAAATGCACCACTTCTTCCGGCTTGAAGGTCACCTTGTCACCACCCGGTCCGTGCATCACGTATCCCAATACCTCCCCTTCTTTGGTGGCCACAATTCTCGTCAGCGCAGGATGCATGGGCCAGATTTCGAGTGGCATTCCCTTGGCATCACGAGAGACATACCAGAAGGCATCACCACAGATAGCCAGATGCTGCACCACGGTATAGAGCAGTGAAGTCATCCCCTTATTGGGGTTAGGACGCTTGAGCCAGGTTCCTGTCTCCTTCATCTGTTTTAGTTGCTTGTCAGTCGGCGTAGCATCATCATCCATCAGCTTGAGTCGCCACTTGGGAGAGACAATGCCACCCGCCCATTTGTGAACAGAGGCAGAGATGTCAGAGTTGAAGCGGTAGAGACCATAAATAATGGTGAAGTCGTAGTCGGGGGAGTGACCAATGGCATCCTTGAGGGATGTCTCGGTAATGGCAGCGGATCCGATTGCCATTGGTTTACTGGCAGCCTTCTCAACGCTCTGTGAGATTGATTTGAAAGGATTGCGGAAGGTGGGGACTGACTTGAGAGGGTTTAGGTTTGAGAGGGAATAATCCATAAAGGGGCGGGGGAAGTCGTACCCCTATTGTATCAAGGAAGAGTGTCAGTCTTAGCCAACATAGCCGAAGACCGACTGTTGTCTTTCGTACTCAGGCAGAGCCATTGCGGCCGACCAGAAGCTATCTCCGTGACCTTCAGGGCTCTCAATTGCCTGTAGATTGTTGTTGACCGCCAGCATTTGATTGGTTTGGCGCGGATCGTCAATGAGTCGCACCGTCTTGTGAGTGACCCGGTCTGACAGCACTGTACCCATCGCCGTCATCCGCTTCTTGGTAAACGTGACACCCTCGAATTCATCTGGCAATAGCTTTGCATCCTTGAGAGTGTCCAACTCTCCCCTGGTCGCGTCATAGAGCAGTCGATCGATACCAAACGCCTGCATCGCCTCTTTGACATACTCCAGCTGGGTTGGGTGATTAGGATCGAATTCCCCGGATTGGTTGGTATAGTCCCAGTGTTCCATCCATTTGCCGTGAATCTGACGGCTAATCCCCTCACGATCAGTTTCAAAGACGACGAAGTGGGAAGGGTGACGCTTCTTGCCCAAATCCCAGCCGGCAGTGATATTGCCGTCAAAGCGAATCCCCTCAGGCATATGAAATGGGTTGAAATTGATAAGGGTGGGATCCACACACTCCTTGAGCTCGGCCTCCTCCAGCCAGGCATCCTCGGTGTAAACCGGAGAACACATATATTCCTGGGCGAAGACCTTGTGGCCACGCTCCTCCCGACGAGCCAGGAGCTCATCAAAATCCATATGTTCTGGCCACCGGGCGATTCGCTTGGCCTCTGAAACGATCGCCGGCTGAATCACCACGGAGAAGCGCTTCATGATGTCTTTATTGAAGAAGAAGTCCTGGGGGGTTTGTACGGTACCCACCACATGCAGCTCTCCACCGACCTTCGGCATATCGAGGATCTGCTTCTTGAAGACATCATTGATTTTCAAAACGGTGGTAGGTTCGAGCTTGTTCTCTGGATCCTGAAACGGGTCGTCGACTGCTATCCACTCCGGGTGAATACCACGCTTGAACGACAGCAATGACTTGGGATCGAGGGTGACCGTGTGTTGGCCATCCCATGTCCAGGCTCCGACCGAGTCGGCCGTGGGTTTCAGATCCTTACAGGCCGCAAAGTATGGATTGGGCTTGATGAGCTTCTTGATTTTCTCGATGTGATAGCCAGACATGTCCTGGCCATAGGAAAAGTAATGCGCCTCGAAGTTGGCATCGCGAGTGCGAAACAGGTGATACATGAATCGGGCATAGATAGAGGTGGACTTGAAGTGATCCCTTGCACCGACACGGGCCGTTCTCTTGGCGGAATCGAGAAACCGCGCCACTTCGTCGATGTAGGGGCCACCTACAAACGTATCGAAGGACGCAGCAAACACATTATTGACAAAGAAGGGGAAGTCATTGAGGGCACGTTGCTCGATAACCCTGCGTTCAAGTTCTTGCTTAAGACTGACCTTCGCCTGAAGGTCCTGTATCAGTTGTTCCGGTGAGGAGAGATTCATAGGGTGATGTGTCGAGGCCCAGACGCTTGGCCTCTGCAATCAGATTCTCAGCGGACTGACCCTCTGTGGTTGTAACGGTTGATTCCACCTCTTGCTTCGGTGGTCGGAACTCATCTGGGTAAAGATTGGCAAGGACATTGTCTGGACGAACCCGCTTTGAGTTCTTGAGGGCCCATCTTGCCTTGGCTCTGAGAACCGACTCCTTGAATTCCGGATCATCGCGTTGCCATGCCTGGATGGTATCAACGCTTCGGCCAATGAAGTCAGCGCCGGCACGTTGGGAGGGGAGTTGTTCGAAGAAACGGATATATTCATCCTTCAGTGGCTGGATCCGCTTCCAGTCGGCCTCCTTACGACTCTTGCGTTCAGCCTCAGCCTTGGCCTCTTCCTGAGCAGCTAACTCTTCAGGGGACAAAGGATTGGAGGCTTGATGGCTTTCTGTTTGGATGTCTTGCTGTTTAGATGTCTTGGTGGGCATAGGGTTAGGTGTTTATGGTGCTTCTTGCAGGGTGACGAACAGTTCCGCTCCACGCAGATGCATGAGGCGCTGGACAGTATCGAGCTCATCAGGGTAGATGTCGAGAGTAAGGCGGATAGGCTCTGATTCCTGCCCTCCGACCTTGATGGCTGAAGCCAGGGGCGGAATAGCGGCACGGAAAGCAAGTGGGTCTTTGGGTTTCATAGAGTTCGTACCCCTATTATACCGCCTTGCCCGCGCATAAATGCGCACCACCTTCAATTGATCATCTGGTATCCTCTGACCACCGTCCCCATAATAAGATCAACATTCTCTACCTCTGCGTCAATCAAACTATATCCTTCGCTAAATGCCTCATCCACTACATTTCTAACATTCGTCCTTCTAATTCCTATACCATCTACACCATCAACAAGCTCAAACTCCCCTTCTCTTTTCCGAGTATAGGTATTTCTCCTCGTCTTATTTTCGCCTTTTTTTGAGTTGGAAGTAAACATGTCCATGCCGCGGCTAGACACAAACTTCGTGTGGTCTGTCCTCCAATGTCGATCGTGGTCTAATTGAGGTCCATTTTCGAATCCAACTTTCAGAATGAATTTCACATCTATCCCGTTTTTACTATTCCAAAACTCTTCTTTATTCAGACAGAACCATTTTAGTGCATATATCATTACTTCCAACCCTTCTTTACTATCTAATACCCTCCCTTCCATATCAGTATAAATACCACTGATCTCGGTCAGTATTTTTACCTCTAAGGGGTTATTGCGGTGAATTCCACATAGATAGTAGAACAGCCAGTTCAACGTTTTATCATAATTTTTCGGGTAGAAATCATAGAGCCGTTGAGGCCCATCTCGGCGACATCTATCGAGGTAACGCTGGAGATCAGGCTGATTACCTCTATTTAACCACTTTTCACGTATCGTTTTATACCCGAGTCTGCCAATATTTCTATCAAGAATCTCAAGACTCGTAGTGTGAACCAAGGCTGGGTAGAGCACTCGTTTTGCAACCCGGGCCGCTGCCTCACCAAGTCTCACTGGCAAATCATCATCGCCACGTACCGCCAAACGAGCGTCGCAAACCTCTCTATATTCCCAAGGATTAAATACTTGAGTTTTCGGGTACGGAGACAACTGAATGGCAGAGCAATTAACATCTCCGAGCACGACCTCGACATCAAACTGCGTGGCCAGCTCCGCGGCGAGAGTGCAAATGGAGTCATCGGAGGGCTCTATATTAGCGAGGTATTTAACTCTGTTTGATTTTTCCATCTGCTTGAGTACGGTCGTGGCTTCTTTACGATAAGGCTCTGGCCAGCGAACTATCGACTTGGCAATTGAGTTCACTATTCGCCGCCCCTTATCACTCAACATTAGCCCCTGGGCAGCTACATCCAATAGCAATCGAAGACAATTTTTGTACTCCTTATCTCCCAACTTATCGTGGGGCATATAAGCTTCTGGCATATGAATCGAACGGACCAGCATTACCCCTCCTCCCTTTATGTGATATCGAACATCTCATAAAAAGATTCTTCAAAGAACCCTCCAGGCCAGTTATCGATGATTTTGCCAGTCTCATCCAGGCGAAGTCGCTGGCAGTGAGAACCATTCTCATCCCGATCAACATAGAGTACGCACACATCCTTATGAGATAATTCTTCCTTTCGGATTAGCTTCTGCAGACGGAGGATGAGTTGCTCGCTGTGGGTCTCTATGATGAACTGATTGCCCCTCTCTCGCCAACTACGCGCAAAGAGAGAACCAAGGTTCGCCTGATGCCTGGGATGAAGATGCAGTTCTGGTTGTTCCAGGGCAATTATCCCCCTTTGAGAAAGCCCGGACTGCAAGATGACAGGCAGTACTTGTCCAATCCCATAGCCTACATCCCGAATCGCATTTTCTATTCTGGTTTTAGTATCAAGAACAGTGATTGTAAAAATATCGCTCACACCCTTAATCTTATGTGATGCGACTTTGACCTGATATGGGATATCGAGCATCTCAAGATCTTCGTTTACACTGTCTAAAGCCCTTTGGCTGTTCCTCAAGATTATTGGCCAATTAGACCTGTCGTCATGATTATGCTGCATTGACTCATCTGCAGCATAAATGATCCGGTCTGGGACTCGCCTCACTGGTCCAACATGAGACAACTTCAGGCTTAACTTATTCAGCATTCGTATTGACATGGAAGCAGCAAATTTTGTCCAGAATGACCGGAATTTGAATATCTCCTCCGCGACCTCCCAGACTAAATCGAGCCTCTCTTCACTCTGAGTATCAATCCTTTGAGTCCCCACAATAGCATTTATCAGCAGGGAGGCTTCAGAATAAACTTGCTCTGCTGCTAAAGAGTAATCACGAATGTTTCCATGCGCAGGCTCAGGTCTTCCTTCAGCGGAATCCACCACTTCAGACTCCATTATGGTATCTAAGCTCAAAAACCTGAGGACACTCCGATACATCATTCTCTTAGACATCAGCTCAAGATACATCTCTATATAGATATCTGGAACCTTATATCTTCCAGGCACTTCATCATGTTTAGCAATCATATCTATTATATTTTTAAACATTTCGGATGCCATATGACCTGAGAGTCCGGATCCCCGGTAGACTTCATCCAGAGAAAGCATCACATCGATGAATACCTCATGTGTGCCAGCACCCTCAATGTCGGCGTATATAATAGTCTCTTTACTAAACGTACAGAAAAGAGAACCATAAGCGCTCAATGATAAGGCAGCTAGATTAGAATCCTTCACCTCATCTCCCTTTTCAAGAGCATATTCAATATGTATTGGGAGACCTTCTAACCAATGCAGAAGCGATGAATATGATATTCCAAAATGACCAATTTCACTCCTAAATGAATCAAACCCATAATCCTCATTGCTGATTTCGATTGATTCCAAACCAAGACTAATAATCCGACCATTATCATTGCCGTAAACATATTCGGAGAACATGCCGATATCTACAGAACTACCTCGACTTGTGAGCATTCCAAGGGTGCTTTTTACAGGATCTATGCGGTTATAATCATGAGTCTGCTTAAGTGCCAATAGGGCCTGGATGATAGAACTCTTCCCCGCACTGTTCTGTCCGTAGATAAGAGTGATCGGAGCAAGAGGAATCTCTTGGCGCTCGCCGAACGCCTTGAAATTCTCCAGAATTAACCCCTTGAGCATGCCCTACCTCACCTACGACAAAGCCCGGGCGTGAGCCCGGACCAGCATCTATTCTTTATGTCCCCAGTAATTCTGATTCTATCAGGATACGACTGGTTTTGTCGCCTCAAACGGCATCCCTTTGCAATGTTTGCAATATGGCTTCACATCGATCTTCCCGCCCTCCTCTGCTGGTGGGAAGATCGACCATCTCACGTCTAACTCACGGTGCCGACGCATCTTCTTGACGCACATGGTGTAGCCAGTGTCGGTCATACCAAAGTAGAGAGGCTTCTTGGGTTTTGGGGTTGTGTGTTTCATTACTTGGTTCCTTTGTATATGAGCTTCTTCTTGAGTCCCAGCGACGAGCCGGTCAGCCGAAGCCACCAGATTGCAGGTCTTGAGCCCGAGTACTCCATGTAGTGTTTGCCATGGATGTGCCTGGTGTAGGTCATCTGGCCGTTATTCTAGGTTTCACCGGCTTCGCTGGCTCTGATTCGCCACCCGTTTCCATCATCCAGAGGTCTTGAGCCTTCTTCCAGTCGTACTGATCGGCCGGGATGAGAGCAACCTCCTGGAGCTCGAAGTCAGTGATGGTATAGACCTCGCGGCCGAGACGCTCACTGGGTTTCATCTGCCCGTCCTTCACGATCCCACCAATTGCAAAGAGGTAATTCGGCTTGTTAGGCAGCTGGGTCTTGTCGATGCGGAGTTGGCCGATGACATGATCGGGGTTGAACTGGTTGGTCACCGGGATCTCGATGTAGTGGTCGTTAGGCATCAGTTTTAGGCCTGTCATTAACCACAATCCCTCTAGGCATGGTGTATTTCTCACGAATTTTGAGTCCGAGATGATCCATGAGAAGACGTAGATCTGCTCTCAGGCTTGAATAATTCTCAGGGAGGGTCGGATAAATGCTATTTGCCTCCAACTCGTCAAACTCTCCAAACCGGTACCCTAGTTTGAAAGCCAAGGCACTAACTCTTCGCTCTATCACCCCTAATCTTTCTTCATAATCATCTTTCATGATTTTTTGCTCTTTCATATCTATCCTCCTAATGCTTCTATTGCCTTTATCAGGCTGGTATGTACTTGCCGCTTGCTGCACTCTAGGGTCTCCATGATCTGGCTGTAGCTCCACTCCTCCACCACAGCCAGGTACACGATCGATCGCCGCTTCAGACTCAACTGGGACATAGCCGGCGGAACATGAGCACCAAAGAGCATGAGTGGCGTCGATGGAAACCATGCCTGGCGGAACTGTTTGTCGGTGTCTGCGGGAATAGTGCGTGAATTAATAGGAAAGGGAGTGTCTGGATACCCTAAATCGCCATCCACCTCGGCGACAGGATACGGACCAGGGTTGATCCAAGCCGTCGGCTCTTTGAGAGCAGCGTTGAAGATGGCCAACGCGTCCTGGATCCGGTGTGAGGTACGGCGAACGTCTGTCTCTTTCGCCCAGGGATACGCTCCCTTGATGACCTCCATGGGTTGGCCGTCATATATGGCAAGCAACACAAGCCGTTCACGAATTGGAACAGCCAGGAAGGGTCTCATATCAGGGGTTGGAGGGTGGCCAGGGAGCTTGGATTGCCGTGTAAAGGCATTCTCTGACAGAATACGGATGTGTTGGGACAGATTCATAAATAAACGTGTAATAGGTACCTTGTATCATTTCATCAGATTGCGGTCAACAGAAGACCGTGGGGCCCAACTATGAATATCCCTTTCGACAGAGATGAAGCTGAGCTGATTCGCCAGCACCATGAGTTCTACACGGGTAAAAAGCTTCCGCCGATTGAGGACCCGGTAGATCCACCATATGTGCCACCACCACCGCCACCACGTCCGTTCAAGTGGAAGATTGACAGCGAGGGTAACTATTCCGGCGATGACATGGTGGTCATGGCTATTGTGGTGAATTCAGGGTATTTCACACCTGCCGAGGTGACGGCAATCAGAACGCTGCCCATCCGATACGGGTTCAGTGAGCCAGAGGTCACCAACGGCTGGAACCGACTGTACACCCTTGCCATTGCCATCAGCACTAATGGACCACAGACGGACTTGGTAGTGGAGATCAAGTTAGATGTCTCCTCAAAACATCGTCCTGACGGCACCAGGTGGTGGAAAGAGGTTACTGGCTCCTCCCAGTCCAAAGACATAGACACTCCTTGGGCCAAGGCCAGTCCAAAAGAGCTCCTGGCTATCCTGATTGCGAGTCTGGTGATTATCGTCTTTGCAACTGCTTTGATTCGCTAGCCACTGAATGACTAAAGAAGAACCGGGGATAGATATGAGGGTTGGTTGGATCCAGCTCAACCGCGGTCAGCTTCCCTGAGTTGAGGAACATCGTGTCTATGCCTATACACGATATGGGCTTCACTGCTTCCGGGCTCACCAGGACACGTTGCACCAGCGGCTCGTTGAATGTTGTATGACCGAAGACTACTGGCTTACCGAAGTCGTGCCTTGAGTTGTAGAACTCTCCGCGGATCCACAGCAAGTCCTGTATCGTCTGCTCATTGAGAGGGTAGTTGGGATTCAGTCCCGCATGGACGAAGAAGAAGGTGGGATGCTCGTATATATAAGGAAGCTGCTGAATCCACTCGACATGTTTTGAGTCGATAAACTTCCAGGGTGTCGCCGTGGCTCGCTCATAGGGAGTCAGGTCTTCTGGGAGGTATGACTTGGCTGTAGATTCTCCGCCCTGGTTATACCAAAGATCGAATGTGCGCCAATTGCCTGGGTCGTTCAGAGCATCGAGCATCATCTGTCCGTGATTGCCGCGAAGGAAGACCCAATGGGGATAGGCTTCCTGCCAGGCGATGAGTTGATCGAGAACCTTCTTGCTGTCCGGACCTCCATCAATAAAATCACCAATGAAGACGAGCTGGTCGCGCTCTGGTCGCATGCCGGCATCGTCGAGTTGTTGGTAGAGGTTCATCAGCTCGGTGTGGTGGCCGTGGATGTCTCCGATCGCGAAGAGGCGCCTCATGACTGTCCTAACCCTTGATTGGCCATCCAGGTGAGAAATCCAACCATAGTAGGCTCTTCATTGGCAGGACGCCGGCCGAGGTATCTTACTGTGTCGGGAAATCTCCACTCATCCCGCATACGTCTCTGGATTGATTCGTGATACTCTCGGCGAGCTGCACGACTATTTTCAATTAGCACTTCTGGGATGGTAGGTATGGGTTCATCCAGATTCCACCACGGGAAACTAAAGCTGCGCTGGGATTCCGTTTCTCGCTTGATGTGAGAGGAGAGTAGGCGCTCTGCCTCCTCATATGCTATCCGGCAACGCTCCTCCTCGTCCTTCAGCTCCTGTACCCTTTTTGCGTGATCCTCATAGAGACTGGTAGCAGCTTCACTGTAGTTTTTCTGCTTCTCACTATTCCGAGCGGCGATTTCATCTATATATCGCTTCCACTCCCCGATCAGCTCTGGTGAAATCGCTACCTCCAGGGTCATCCAACCTCCTCAATCGGGCGCTTGAATAGGTACCGACCCGACCTGGCGACGTGGTGTTCGTCGTAGTGGCCCATATAGGTACGGTTGACAGTCACCCAGCTCATCGATGTGTCGACGTCAGAAATGATTTCCCAACCTTCCACTCCCAATCGTGCAATCAGTCTGCTCAGGACATTGATGCCATTTGCTTCAAAGTCGAAGACTGGTCCGAAAGATTCCAGCCCCTCAGGTTCCCGACCGATGAGGAAGTGTGAAAGCTTATATACTGGGTCAAAATTCTCAATTTCTATTCGCCACTCGATGACGTAGTACTCCCAACGGCTCATTCCCCTCCTTCCGGCTGTGTATCAGCCTTCTGATCTGCCAACCACGTAAGAAAAGCTTCTACGGTCTTCTCCTCGTATTGTGGTTTGGCTGGAGGGTTTGGCCGGGTCAACTCAGAGTAGAGTGAGCTGATGTTATTAGCTACAGCCAATTTTTGAGCCCAGTAGTCCTTATACTCCTTCGATTCCGGAGACCTGGGACTATAGATAGGCTTCAGCTTCCACCATGGGAGAGCTTTGTAGGCCCGATACTGCTCTCGGTATTTGTCATCTAGTTTTCTCTCCTGCTCCCTTTCATCCTCCTCAATCTTGCGCCATTCCTCAACAGCTTGCTTCATCCTCTTTCGAAAGGTCTTTAATTCCCGTTCGTACTTGCGGGTCAACGCTTCATTTCGCTTATCAACCTCGCCGCAATATTCCGACCAGGCTGGAAGCAATTCCTTTGATAATGTGAGATCTAGATTCACTCTCCTCCGTTCTGCCCTGCTGGGCTCCCTCTATGAAATCGGTTCAACACCACTGCTCGATTCAGCTTTGAAAGCTTTCTCAACGCATCCATACACTGACGCTCACAGTCAGTCATGCGTACATGCTCGAAAACCCAGTCAATATGCTGATCCTCAATATTCTCGTCGTCTAACACCATGTGACAACTGCCACCATAAGCGCCGTTAGGCTGGTCATACACATCTCGGACAAGAGCAAGGGCCACCATGATGTCCCTCTCTTCCGATAATCTCTGTTCTTCGCTGATTAGATACATCGTCCTCCATTTCTGCCCTTGTGGGCTATTCATTCAACCACTTCCAAATTCTCTGCCATACAGACATCTGGATGCTTAAATGCTCAGACATTTCAGCATCTATATTCCTGGGACGGAACTTCATGCGGCTCAGTTTCTCGGCCTGTGCATACAGTTCCAGGGGCGGAGCAAGGTAGCGTGGGTGTATGAGCCTGTTATCTTGTTCAAATCGCCGCAAGAAGGCTTCAAAGGGCTTCTGGGTGAGGTCGAAGATGGTCAGGCGGTAGAGTTTGACACCGAATTCATTGCACCGCTCGATCTTCAGCATGTCATGGCGCTGCTGTTTCTCGAAGGCAGCGAAATCCTTGTGGAAGCGATCTATCGGCCGACCGTGTTGGATTCCGTTTAATTCCAGCCCTGCTTGTAGGTCTGGGATAAAAATATCGATTTCAAGCGGTTTTCCAGTCTCAGGGTTCTGAAGCCAGTCGGGGCGGTAGCTGTGCCACTGGTGGAGCTCGGGGTAGTAGTGCTTCATCAGCTCACGGGCGATGCGTTCGGTATTACTGAGTTGACCCATTGGCCTCCTTGAGTGTCGCGATCAGAAATTCCACAGTTTTGCCACTGGCCGTCAGTGCCGAAGTTTTGGAGACAAAGACTCCGTTAAAATGTATTACTGCCCGTATAGTCATATATAGAGAGATTGGGATTATATCTTACTTATACGCCAGTTGATACAATATATCAATAGATAACACACGGTATAAAATCAATCTCCATCTGGAGTAGAAAGTTTTATATCGGACATTGGTTGGGATATGCTCCCCAAGAAACGAGGACAAACCCCACAAGGGTATGCATGTAGACGGCTGGAAGCTGTCGAGATAGCCGATGGGTAGGTGAAAGTCGACAAAAGTAGACTTAGTCGGATCAACGTCAGCACTATACAATAACTTTACTTAGTTGTAGTGAAAACTTACAAACCCTCGTGGCCATCGTATCTGCCCGTTCGTCTTTACGAAGTTGGTCAGTGCCGCGCTGGTATCACGTCCATCTTCAGCATACGGTTTAGTACGATGGCGCTTTTCTTCAAAGCGTATGCCATTTATATAGAATTTGAGTCCTTGAGAACTATAGTCTGACTTAGGATTCCTCCGCCACATCCCTCGATTACTCCAACCCCAATCTTCACTTTTGAATGAAATCAATGGTCTACGGATATCGTTAAACCCAATGTCCATCATGCGATTGTCGACACCGCCGCCGTTCCTTATCAAACAACCAGAAGCATCCGCTACACACAAGACTCCAGAACTGGTGAGTAAGAGTGATTCTCCATGAAACCATCCGAAGAATTCACCCTTTTGAAGTGGCGGTGGATACCCTGCATCCGAGTTTTTCGTACCAAAGAGAGGATGCGCTACCCAAACTCTTTCAGCCACTTCGACGTTGCACGCGATCAACCAAAATGCATCACGGTAATTTCCTTTGCCTCCCTTGGGCCACTGGGATTGAAACAAAGGCACACCAGACTCCTTGAGTTGGCGAGCACATTTTTCTGAATAGTTGTTGAGGCGACGTTCCCATTCTTCAGTGGGTGGCGCCACAACAGGATCCCTCCACGTCGCAAAATTAGTCTCTGATATAGAGACATCCGCCTTGTCTTGGTTACTCTGCTTGCCTCTGAAGAAATCAAGTAATCCCACCATGAACTCCTCTCACACTAACCAATTATTGATGAGGCCCAACTCTTTCGCTGAGACTTACGAAAATGACATCATTGTGTCGGAAGTTCAGTCATAGCGGTATTAGCCAATTACCCAGATCCCAACCACTGCTGGGGTATACGAGGGTAACGTCAACCCAGGTTCACGCCCAGCAGACACAAGCCCCTAATCATATTAAAGCTGATTAAGTATAGCGATCATCCTTGTGACTGATTCCCCACTATCCCCTGTCCAATAATTGTCCTAATGGACGTATCGGATCTCTTCCAAATTATAAACCCCGTAGTTGCATGACATAATAGACTACGTCCGAGGAATCTGATACCACCTCAAGGCGTTTTGACACGACTCTACATCTCCTGCTAGAATGCGTCTGTTCGACTTCTGAATTGCGAATATAAAAGGAGCTTCACAGATGTGGACATGTGATCGCTGCGGGACCTCCAACTCTGACGACAGATACCAGTGCTCCAAGTGCAAAAACTTCAATGCCACAGCCCCTGAGGCGCACATTCGGTGGCTTGACTGGACCTGCTCCAAGTGCGGCACCGACAACGGCGGTGCTTTCGAGAAATGCCGCAAGTGCGAAGCGAAGCGCTAAATCACCAGTACTCTAATCAATCACTCAAAACCCGACTTCGGCCAGCTTTCCTTTTGGCGTATAGGCCAACTTCAGAGAGTCGGTTAGGTTGGGTGACTTGCCCAGCCTCATCTTCACTGCCTTCGTCTCCCCAATCTTTGATCGTGCCATTCGAGATTGGTCAGCCTCTGAATAAACTCATTATCGTCTAACCCAACGTGCGCAATTACGTCGCTATCACGCTAGTCCCACAGGTGCATCCAATATTTACCAAACAACCGGTTGGCTCGGTCTATACGCTTGCAGTACTCAGGATCTTCCCACTTTGACCAGTCGTCCTCGATATAGCGATCCCAGCGAACCTCGGGGAAGAGGTTGAGGTATCGCTCAAGGGCTTCGTTACTTGGTCGCATCGGCCTCCTTCTGCGTACCCAGCCATTCGATGAACCCTTCTGTCGACGGATATAGTCTGGGCGGGAATGAGCGGAGTGCCCAGGAGGACATGAATGACTCTACAGATCTAAGCTCTATCTCAGGCTGCAGAAGACGGCCCAAGAGTGTCTGGAGACGCTCTTCATGCAAGGTCCTCGCCCATTCGTTATATTCCTCGGCCTTTTTCTCAGCCTCGAGCCTATCCTCCCTTTTATTCTTCTCCCATTTGGCGATGAGCGCCTTCTCTTCAGATTTAACATCGGCGCAATACTTCGACCATTCGACAGAGAACTCTTTGATCTCGTCCATGCTGTGGAAGTGGGATAGGTCAAACTCCATTTGCCTCCTTCATCCACACATCAACACTCTTCCCCGTATCGTGAACCTTTTCGACAGAGGAGAAGGGGAAGGATTTGCTGCCAATCCTCACGATGTTACTGAAGATATCGATATCAACTGGAGTTCCGGCTGGGAATTGGATTCTGCGCTGGAGGTCAAAGTGTCGTCGAAGGAGGATAAACACCATCTCGATCAACAGGATTGTTCCGACCAAAGCCCAAATGGACACCCAGTTACCGTTGAGAGAGAAGTAGAAAGCTCCCAAAAGAAGACCTGGGATGTAGTAGAAGATGACAGGATTCATCGCCCGTTCCCCCCTTGCTCTTCCTTGTATTCAGGGGATTTGATGACGGGGTAAGCAACGGCCGGCTCAATCTCATCTATCTCGAGATTAGGGACGCCGCGGATGATACCGCCGGTAGCGAGGGGCTCATCGTTGTCAGGCAGGTGAAATGTGTCCTTCAGCTGGCTCACGAACTCGACACACCGTTTGGCATACTGTTCCTCAGTTCCACCCTCAACTGGCCATGGAATGGCTTTCATGCTTCCGAAGATGAAGCCGTAGGGGCTGAGGTTGCGGATCTGTTGCCAGACGCGGATGTCAGGTTCTGTTTTTAGTTTCTCTATAAGGGTTTCTCTATTCACCGGCCTCCTTGGTAATAACTCCCTTATACGCTGTTACCATTGGTAAGTCAATAGACCAAATTGAACTTTTGAGGGGTAGACAAAAGCCCCCAGACATGAGATCCGGGGGCTGAAGAGGGTGATGAAGATCAACTCTATGGCTGGAGTTCATCTTCATCGTAGGTCATGAAGCTCGCCACCTCCTTGGCCCGTTGCCGTGCCTTCTCCCAGTCTATATTCACGTTGTCTGCCAATTGAGGCAGTAGTATATCCAATTCCGTTGAGTTAGACATCACGCCGTGACGTCGTTGCATCAGTTCGTCGCATTGGTTGTGGACGATGTACATGTCAGAGAAGGATCCAGGTTCGCAGTTCTCATCCTTCCAGATGCAATTAACACCATCGGAATCCACGATTCTCTTACCACAGTAGTCACACACGACCACCGGGCCAGCTCCATCCTCTGTCGTCATCATCATGATTGGCACTCTAGACTCCTGTTCGCTAGAAATGATTGCGCCGCGTGAACAGTCTAGCAGTCACTCTATCCGACACAAAGCCAGTAGATCTGGAGCTGCCTAAGCTCTCATCGTCCGACCCTAGTAGTAGTGTGTCATGCCCGTCGACCGATAGCAGCAGCCGGTAATAGCTGTGGTCTCCGATGACTCAGACAGGTATTCGCGGATGGAGAGGCGGAAGGTGACTGTTATAGCTCTCCCCGTTGTTTCTTGCCGAGCCACCAGATAAAGCCCTCCATGGTGGGCTGACTGTATGTCCTTGGGATGACATCTCCCACAAATCGCGGCTGCCTAAAGCTATTCACTGATCGAGCTGAAGGAGCAGAAGAGAAGACTTTGACCCACCACGGAGAGTCCTCCCACGATCTAAGTGTTTGCTGGTTCCACTCATCAGCCCGCTGATTTGCTTCAGCCCAGTCTCTGGACCGTTCTTTTTCCCAGTCTTCTCTCCTCGATTCGGAATCTGTTTCCAAATAGTCCAGGAATTCCGCCCACTCGAGCGCAAATTCCTTGATGTCATTCATATTCTTTAACTGCGCAGGGTTAATCTCCATTGTCCTCCAATTCCGTAATAAGAGCCTGGTAAGCGTGTTTGACGCCAGTGTTGTACCCAGTGATGTAGTTCGCTTCCTCGGCCGTGGTCTTGTTCCCAGTCGACTTCATCAATAGTCCGATCTTTTCGTGTCCCCACTCAGATAGGGCGTGCCGGATAGAGAGTTCTCTGGCACCGCTGGTGTCATCAGCGATGTCTAGGAGTTGGTCGATGATGCCGTAGCTTGCTGCCTGATGAGGTTTGGTTCGCGTGCCATCGCGATCGATCACAACCGGTTCGTTAGCAGAGTCAGGGGTAGTCTCAGCCTTGTAGAGGTAGTAGTCATCGCCAGTAAACCGGCCGACCCGAGCGAAAGGCTGTTTGACCTCAGACTGGAAGCCACACTTAGAACAGCGCCAATAGCCTGGATCTAGTTCTGGATTCAGCGCGCCACTCCCGATGAACTCGAATTTAGCACCGCAGCATTGAGAGATGGGCTCGACACCTCTATTTGCCATCAGCCTCCATTCCTAGCTCCCGCTTGAGAGACGATCTTACATCCCTGATAGCCTTGTTCCTGATGTCCTGAGCCCAGCAGTGGTCGCAGTAGTTCCTGGTCGGGTGGCTGTGCTCTCGGGTCTCTTGGAGTTCGGGGAGGGAGAGGAGATGGTCGAGGAGGTCTTGCGAGGCTTGGATGGATAGGCGACCTACCTGACTCACCACCATCTCTGGGCTGCCAGTCATTGAGAAGGCTCCGAGTATGCCTAGCCCTTTTAGGATTGCTTCAACTTGTTCGGTCATTCGCCTCCTGGGTGTCAGATTGAGCTTGGAGTTCGGACAAGGGGACTATGTATGTCCCATTTTTGAGAAACGGATCCACAGTTTCTGGCCACTGGTCGCCAAAGAGTGATTTCCATTCAACTCTGATCCTGTCGGATGTCGCTTTTCCGAGTTCGTAATAGCTGCCAGTCCAAAGCCGGTCGAGGATCTTCGCTGCCCCACGTAGCTCAGCCACCTCTTCGCGCGCAGTCATCATTTTCTTCAATGCCTCATGAGCGTAGTCGTAGGCTCGCTGCCGCGCCTTGGTGTCGGTTTGATCGCGCATGCGCTCGAACGTGGCGAGTATTCGTTCAATCTCTTGGTTCATTTGCCTCCTATGAGTTCTGGGTGCTGATGGACGTTGCCGAGAACGACATAGGTGTTTGGATCGTGAGTGGAAACGTTGAATCCAGTGCCCACCTCGAAGTCTCCATCTTCACCGCCCTCAAATAAGGTTCCCCAGGACACAACGAACGTATAGCCATACTTCTTGTTACCGGTTCGCACGATGTCGCCGTCGTAGATATCAGTGCCCTCGACTGCCCTCAACCCCGTCCACTGCATTAGCACAGCCCCGTCCGGTTCAATCTCCGACCGGATCGGCACCAATACATCGTTCCCTGGCTCGTCGTATAGATGCTGATGGCTGAGATACACCGTCTGGTTCATCGGGTTCACGGCGAAGACGTCGAGCATGCGGCCGTGGTAGAAGGCACGGAAGCGGATGGGGCTAGACATTGATAGGCCCCCACTCGATTTCTAGACTGTTCGCAACTGACTGGTAATCAGAATCCTGCCAGCCAGATAGGGGTTTACCGTGGCCAGTGAGTACGTTGACCAGCTTGTCGTCAACGATCTCGCCAATCAGGAAGTCGTCATGCTCGAGGTATTCCCAAGCGGATTTATAGGCCTCTTCAGGTGTGTTGAAGTCATTGTCGACGTCAAGTAGCGTGAAATCGTAGCCTGTGCGGAAGCCATCATCTGTGTTGCCATAGACGCCAGCCTTGATGACCCTAAACATCGGCCTCCTCAAATAAATGAGAGGTTAGATTGTCTAGGTCCCATTTGTACTGGACTTCCTTATATCGCAGGGATCCATCCTGGGTCCATGTCACAAGCCATCCATATTCGGATCGACGGAAGATGATGTTGTCGATTATTGGTTTTGTCACGCTCCTCCTTCCGCCCGTAGGCGTGTAGTCAAACTAGCTGGGGCAGACATTTGCACCCGCTTGGTTCATTTATATGCACCTTTTGATGATAGAGATATCATACACTTGGTTTTATAATATGTCAATATACTTAACCCTGGCCATGTGATCTAGAGGCTATCCACCGCCCCTGTAGCACATGCTTGGGAGTAGTCTGAAGGCTCGTCAGATGGAGAGGGGGAATATGCCCTTCCAGGACTCTGCACGAGGTGGCATATTGAGGGGAAGACTTCACCCCTCCTCCCCTTCAAGCTGGGGGACGATCGGGAGGGAGGGAGTGGAGTCGACACGTGGAGCGTGTCCACCAATGAAATTGGTGATGTCCCTACGATATTCACCAATGAGCATAAATAACAGAGAGGTTTTCTACAGACTTCTCTTTGGTGGAAAGATGATAGGGGCGGGTGTGAAGGACGTTTCAACTTTTGAGAATCGTGAGATTGGTGCCTTCTTACGACAACAGCGCATGAATACCAAGGCCCCTGATTTCTACAAATCCAACCGTAAGAGGCATCGCCCCTACCTCACTCAGCAGGAGCTGGCGGACAAGGCTGAAGTCTCAGTCATGCTGGTTGGCCAGGTCGAAGCGGGGCGGTATCAGAATATCAATGCTCCCATCCTGCGCCGGCTATGCCAGGCACTCGAGCTATCCGATGACATTGAGAACTACGTGATCAACCTCCTGGAGCCCCCCTACAGAGACGCCTGTTGAGCTTTACCCTGAAGTTCCAGCGTTCATCCGCGCTATCGTCGATCAAGCAGAAACAAATCCCGCGGTTATCATCACGCCACGATTCGACGTCATCTATTGGAACGACGCGATGTCCAGGATGATGGGGGACTTCTCACTCCTTCCATTAGAGATACGCAACGTCACAGTCTCTATGTTCGCCATTCCACAGATGCGAACGATGTGGGTAGATTGGGAAAGGAATGCCCGGAATCTCCTGGGAGGAGTGCGCATGATGATTAGCAATACACCATCCCACCGGCGGGTAATTCAGGACCTCGTTGAGGACTTACAGAAGAAGTTCCCGGAGTTCGCCAAGATGTGGCCGACGGCACTCCCGGAAATGAAGAGGATTCAAGAGAAGGATTTTATCCACCCGACGGCAGGACCCCTGCAGCTGTATGAGACTGTCAGCCAGGTGATAGGAACCCAATTCACGATTATCCAGATCACGGCACGGAACAAGGCGACAGAGGAAGCCATGCAGCGGATGTAGGCATCAAAAGCCCCGGGGGCATTACTCTGGGGCTGGTCATGGCTAAGTCAGGTTGGTCTAATCTATTATAATTGTCTTCATTATAACCCTGTCCTGATTTCTAGACAGAATAGGAGAGAATTCACCGTGGAGGTGTATAGATGCTGAGCGATAGGACTCAGCTGCAAGTTCTACTGTCTCAAATTCTCCAAGAAATTTTTTCTTACTATTAGACCTAATTTCAGCACGCCACTTGGCTCTCCTTTTATCAAAAGACACACCACGCTCTCCCGATGTATTGTTCTTATTGATACCTCTATTTACAACATTGCCACTTGCACTTGCTATTCTTAAATTACACCTTCTATTATCTATCTTATCACCGTTTATATGATCTACTATTTGTCCATCATCCGCATTGAGTATGAACCTATGCATCTTTCTCGCACCCACAGGAGATCTTTCAGCGTATCCATCTTCGGTAAGGTGCCATCGAAATAGTCTCAGATATGTATAATCAATATCATCGACTATCGTGTATCGTCCTCGTCCGTATTTTCCAGTTAGTGCTATAAGTTGAGACATATATCATAGTATAACTGTCTTGTATAGTTATGTCAACAATGCCGTTACATTCCCGCAGTGGGTGGCTGAGAGTTATCACTGTTGTGAGGCCGATTCTATCGCATGACGCAGGATAGAGAGATATGAGAGGGCTGAGCAGAGGCTTCAGGCTATGGCGTGACCCGCTAGCGTTTTCCCTTTTGAAGCATGTTGAAGTTGCGCTTCTCAGTGACTTGAGCGAGGTGGCCACAGACGGAACAGCGGGTTCTCAAGTCTGGGCTTTCATCGGATCCCATCCCTATCCAGCGAATGTTTTTGGTATGGACTGACTGCTGGCCGAAGTGTTCGCCACATTCCCGGCAAACCCAGTAGGCGGATGAGAGTTTGGTGGGGGTGATGTTTTGAAGTTTCTTAGAGAGTTCCATGGGTGGGGTTTAGGAGTTCGGGGTTCTGGTGTATATCGCCGATGACGGTATAGCTCTCCATTCCAAAGCTATTTTGACTCAGCTCCAGATAGATACGACGATCTAGGTCTGTGCAGAATGAGCCATCTCTAAAGAAGACCTCTGACGGTGAGTAGAGAGTGTGCTCGACGACATCCGACTCGTAGATCATTCTCTTGGTCGAATCCACAAGCCCTGTGTACTGCTCACGAATGAGCCCGGGAAGTGTAAAAACCCCGATCATCCAGTGAGAGCCCTCGATTCGGTATCTCCATTGGCCGTCGATCAACGCCTCATAGCCAATAACTTCATGACTGGCAAGTTCTCTGACTCTATATTTTATTGGTCTGGTCATTCGCCTCTTTTCTCGCAGCCTTGGATGCTGCGCTCATCTTGCCTAGATCTCGGAATCCCTGTCTGCCGTACTTCTCCAACCAGGCGGTGCCACCCTTGGTCCCGATCCTGGAGAAGTGTTCATAGCCATGCCTCTCGGCCGTGACTTTGCCGCCCAGGCAGCCGATACGCCGGCAAAGGTCTGCTCTCTCTTCTTTGGTCATAGGGATATGCCACGACGGGAATGATTAGCATTAATAGATCCCAAGCGTGAGTTCTCGGAGTGTGTGATCCACTCCATGTTATCCACTGTATAACCGCGGTCCGAATTGATACGGTTAACAGATGGACAGAGCTTTCGGTCATAACCGGATCGCTCATAGGCAAGCCACAACTCATAGAACGGCCACTGGTCGATGGCCCATGCGTAAAATGCTTCTCGCGCCAGCAGTTCCTTACCCTTATAGAGGTGGTACTTGGCTTTCTGGACCCCAGTGACTCTTGACTCCATATTGCGATAGGCACGCATCAGGAAGCCTGATCTGGTCTTTTCATACTTCTTAGTACTCAGATTTCCCGTTCGTATGCGGTACTCTCGTTGGTGTTTATTTGCCTCTTCTCTGGTCATATATCTCCTTGATTCGTCCTGGTTTTATAGTCTTTCTGCTTAGATTCGAATACGCCATCCTGGTTATAGAAGTACCCATCAAACATGAACTCCCCCTTTTCGACTTGGATAGAGTGAAATACATGTCGATCGGCCCCCACCTGTTGCTCAAGGTAACCAAATGAGTGGCTCCAGTCGTTAAAGGGAAGATAGGTTGGGTTAAGACGGCACATAACACCAAGCGTGTAGAACTTGTAGTCTGTCCTGCGGTTGACAACTTGCCAGACTCGCTCGCGATGCCAGTGCCCCTGCACACCCGGCCCCCCAGCCTTCTCCGCAGCACTCTTGGAAGGGTTTTGGCCTCCACCACCTAACCCTTTGCCACCGTGCTGGATATCAAATCCAAAATGACTGTACACATCTGGGTAAGAAAACCACTCGATACCCCGCTCTTTTAGGCTGAGGGCCTCAGCCAACACAGAGTTGGGGTCCTTTGACTTAGTCATAAACGGAAGCAGCTCTGGATGTTCGAGGATTCGCTGTCTGATTCGATCAGAGTGATTTCCATAGAGAAATTTGGTAATTGTGTTGGGAGAAGCTTCCGCCAACTCATCCAAGATTCGCTTCGCCATCCCCAACTCCTCAGCAGTCTGGCCAAGCCGGGCGGGATCCTTGTCGAACTTCGAGAGCTCATAAGCATCAATAAAATCACCATTGATTATATGGTAGTCGGGGCGCTTATGACGCATGAAATTGAGGAAGGCACGGTATGTGGGAATATCTACTTCTGGGATGTGCCAGTCGCCAGATATGATAGTACGCCGTATCTCAGGTGCATTCCTTCTAGGTCGGCCTTTAGACCGACTGGGCAATGAGAGTTTCATAGATAAATATGTCCTCTAGGTAATATCTATCTTATACACACTTACTATATATCTGTCAATAACCGACTATTGGTTATTCCTCATCTCTCTCCACCTATCCCTAATCATCTGGGCATATCTCACAGACCTTAGGCCATAGGCACCCAAAGCAATACAGTCATTTACTTCCACAGGAAGGGTCTCGCCACTCGCAATCACACCGACGTCCAGAGAGAAGGCCACCGGTTGATCTGTGTAGGTGTCGATCATTTGCTCGATCTTCAAAACATCGGGAAAGATAGTTGGGGTTCCGAGGTAATGGCTGATATTGACGATCTGGTGGTGGTGAATGAACACTCGCCACTCAGATCCAAACTGCACGACTTCACTACACAAGACCGGAGTGGCACTATCTGCGTGGAGAAAAACAAGGGTGTCAAATCTATTGCTTATCACTTTCCCAGGGAAGAGTTTGTGCTGATCTGGAAGAGGCTTGACGAAGATTGGCTGGAAGGACTCAGCAGAGGTCAAATCTATGACATCATCTATCGTTGACTTCCATAGCCTTCGGCCAGCAAAAGGAAGTAACTCCGCGGGAATCGCCTCTAGGCCGGAGTATTGTATGGATAATTTCTTGAAAGCTCTCTCTACCTCAACCACACCGCCGATAACAATTGCATCAGGAGGCAAGTCAAATCTCAATTGACTGTCCTCGAAAAAGTGGATTTCATGACCTAGACTATCGAATCCCCGCCACGCCAGGTAGTGGTTCTTTGTTGGAAACTGGTTATGGAATCGGGGAATATATATAGGTTCAAGCATGGCTATTAGGACTGGCTAATGCCTACTTCTGATAGCAAAACAGCACACATGCGCTCGATCAAAGGTTGCTGCCATTTCAGCCTCGACTGTTTGCGCTCTGCTTCTCGCCTATTTCGTTCCTGAACATAGCCAGCATATAGCTGAGAGAAGTTCGCGGCGATTACCGCCGGATAGATAATATCTCGTTCCAAACCGAGAGCAAACAAGTCCTGCAGTCGCTGCTTCACCGTCTCATTGAGCTGGTGCCCCTTGCAGTAAGTCTCCCATGCCTGGTGACATTCCCAGCACAACACCATCAGATCCTCGTCGCACTCCTTCCATAGAATAGATTCACCACGACGGGTATAACGCAGGTGATGAAGGGTCAGTTTCCTGGCATATCCACAAGCTTCACACCCGCCACGTTCGGCAAACAAACGAGTACGAAGACCGATCCAGTGGGGCGAGTTGCAATAGACGCGGTAGTCGATCAACCGAATGGACACAGGCGTGTTAAACGGCCTTTTCTTTACTGGCAGGTGATGTGTCCTACTTTGGAAGCCATCATCCCATCTATCGGGGCTGTAGCGTCTCGTCTTAGCCATCCCGATCACCATCAAGCAGCCACACCGCCAAGCTCACAAGCAAACCTGACAGTTTCAATAGGACTAAGGTGCCAATAGGCCAAAGCCAGAGGAAAGCGCCTAGCTTGCCGGCGAATTCGCTACCGAAGATCCAGCTATAGAGCAAGAGTGGGACGGATAGGGTAATGCTAAGTGTCACACAGAGTAGTAGACAGCCTAACTGGGTCGTTTGGTTATCATCTTGATTCATCTATCTCCTATTCATCACTATCCATGTGATCGGAAATTACAAAAGCTGCAATAACCAATATCGCGAGTATCAACCAAAACATATATCCCTTTCGCTAATAGCTCCCTTATACGCTCTTGAAATACATATGTCAACACACAGAAAAGAGGCTGGATATACATCCAACCTCCAATCCTATCTCTTCGATTTTTCGACTTCTAGCTCTTCTCACCTATCTTCTGGACATATACCTTGGACTCATCATCTTCAGCAGTCCACACCATTACCCGGATACCAAATGATGAGGCGATCCGGCCCAAGGAAACCTTAGCCCCACGTACCGTTTTCCCCTCAGGAATATCCACAACCGCAACCTTATCATCCGGAAGTGTTTGAATGACCTCGGTGTAGTACGGGTTAGTCGCAATGGTATTCGCTGGAGGCGCTGGTGCTTCACTTGGATCGATGAACTTTATAGCCATTGTCTGTATCTCCCTGGATTCTTCTCGAATATATCTGAATAGTCTATCACTCTAACGGGAATCTATTACCTGCGTTTCAAACAGTATCGAGCGTGCCTCAAAGTTCATAGCCTGGAATTCATTGGGTACTACAACAAGGGGAAATATCAGCGACGCAGACAAAGACATCCCCAGACTAGGTCTGGGGATGCGGGGCCGTCCTATCCGTACTGAAGGAGAGGCACTCCTATGGTATCAGACTTACCCAAGGTGAGGACTTTGTCGATCAGCCAATGAGATCCAGACCACACCGAGGGGCTTGATCGGCGTGCCCCGGATCCCATCGCTGCCTCATGCCTATTCCGGTGACGCGCGCCGTGCACAGACATGAGAACTCCCCAGTATATGGGGATGATGATCCCCCAGCGCAGGAATCCTACCAGTGTCGCCTTTATCTTGCCCAATCACAGAGAAATGGAGCACCAGGCACATTTGCTGGGGTACGCAACGATTGGCTCCGGTACTCCACACCTAAACTAATGCAAGATTAGTGCCTGTAGGCGGAGTATCACTTATGAATCTACCAGAGGGACAATATTCTCAATATCTGGGTCCCCACCCTGGTAATCACTCAGTATCTGATCAGCCGCTTCATCTACGTCCATGAACTGGATATAGGCTGCAGCGATCTCCGCCAATCCATGACGTGCCATATCTCCTGGATCGAGTGGATTGAATTGCTCTCCCGCCGACTTTGCGCCGAAGTCCAGCAGAATCAGAGCAGTAAGCTTATCCAGGATATCCCACCTGTCTTCTCTAGTTATGTGTGGAGGGATCTTAGAAGTCATCATCAGGATTCCCCACCCGGAACAACGGTAGTCCAAGGGAGTGCCATAGTCGGCAGACTTGTAGGCGATCGTCGAAGACGGCCATCACGTTGTATTTCCCTTTGATATGCTCGTTGTAGATGTCTCTCTTGACGTCGACGTCCTGCCGACGGTCATCTGATCCACGCATATAGAGGCGGCTGTAAAAGACACTGTGATTCTGCAGGAATCTCTCTGTAGGCTCACGATGTGTTTCGGGTCTTCCGGACACCAGGAAGAGAGCTCGGCCGAAGTCCCCTTGAGTATTAGTTCGGGCTGCTCCAGAGACGATGTCCCAAACGGGTCTGTTGAACAAGTCTTGGTCGCAAGTCGACGCGTCGTAGGGGTTACGGCCGTTCAGTAGCGCCAAAGTCCCATCTAAATCGCAAACGATTGCCTCTGGAAGGTCGAGATTGTATTCAACCACCTCCGCCTTCGGTGCCAGAAACTGGCTATGCATGTCCCGTATGACCTTCTCGCCCACTGACTTCTCACGCTTCAGATCGCGCTTGATACACTCCTCAAGGGGAACATCTGTGAAGTCCTGGATTCGGACACGGTGCTGCTTACCTTCCAGCTTGTTGATTTCGGAAACCAGGTGACGGATACGCGCTTCGTGCTTGCTCGCAAGATTAGTGTCGTCAATTATGAGGTGGGTATTGTTCTTCAGCGCCTGCCGAATAACTTGATCACGCAGGTCCAATACAAACCTCTCGTTGGATCGGCTCCAGCGACCACCATCTAACATGGCGCGGATATCGTCTTTTGACCAGCGTTTTGTTTGTCCGGGATTGGCTTCGACTTGCTGACGAGCGTAGGTTGTTTTTCCACTGGCAGGCAAGCCCTTTAAAATTTGTACCTCAGACATTGGCCTCCTCGCTTTGAGACTGCTCTGCCTCGAGATCTGTTGCTTCCTCATCCAGCATCTTCGACTCAAAACTCAAGAATTCTGGGCTCTTGGCTTTTAGAATATAAGGAGTAAGACCATCAACCCGGATACAAACACCCTCGTCAACCGTACCGTTGTCATCTAGCGGGATTGCGTGGGTGTATCCAGTCTCGGCATAGTGGCGATCCATGAATGCCTGGACGTCGAACTCATCGATCTTGCCACGCCACAGTTCTGGTACATGCTTCAGCCCAAGCTCTTCGCAAAATAACCTCACCTGGTCCCAGGAGAGATCAGTCAGACGCCCCTGATTGTTGATGAATGCGACGCGGTAAATGTAAAGCTCATTGACTCCCATCGGTTGGCCGTAGTGATATCCCTTCTGGATGTCTCCACCATCAGGGGTGTACCCTACCAACTCACCATAGAGGATGAAGTTCTGGGGCAGAATGCCCTCCAGACGCTGGCCTGATTCAGTCCAGATGTCGGACGAATAGAATCCACCATCGGGGTTGTGAACGTCCTTGATGACCTTTCGGGATCCAAACACATAATCGTACTCATGAGTCTCGATGCGTAGTCCTAGACGCTTCAGAGCCTTCTCTAAGATGTTTAGTTTTCGGGTGACAATCGTATGGCCGATGCGTGAGCTTGTCCCATGCAACTTTTGGGTGACCACCACCTGAGTACCTGGCAGGATTCGGTCGACATTGCGGAAGAAGTTATCGGAGTCCAGGTGTTCGGGAAGGAACTTAGCATCTACGCGGACAAATCGGGGTTTCTTTACCAGATTAGCGTTCCCGCTCGATCGACGCTTAATTTCGTATTTCTCGCACAGCTTGTGACCATTCAGTTCATCGAAAGTATCACCAACCTGGAGTTCTTTCACCTTTGCGCCGGTGAATTCCAGTGAGTTCAAGGGCATAAAGAGGCAGTCAGAGCGGTTGCCGCGGAACTTCATGGCTTTTACCCGGCGATTATCTTCCAGGTAGCCTTTGGCGCTCTGGTCCTTATTCTTGTCACTGTGTCGGTAAAGACTATTTTCTCGACAAAACTCATCACTTAGCTGGGTTTCCGCCGGGAAGACAATGCCAATATCCCCTACCTGGGTGCTCTTGCCAACGATGGCCTGGAATCCGATAAGTGGAGTACCGACGATGTTGTCGGATCCCTCAAGTTGATTGATGGCAGTAATTTTCACGACGACTGCGGCGTAGTTTGCGTTCTCTGGTGCCTGTAACTTCATATACCTCCTACTAAATACTGATTGCCTAATGTTTCACATGAAACGTAAACGTACACCTTTATCCTACTTGGAAGTCTTACGCTTCTTCTTCTGTGTTGTCTTCTTGGCTACTTCCTTGATGCCTTCCACGGTGACTCCAGTGATCGTTACCTGATCACCAGTCTCTTCATCTCGAAGGACCATAGTGCCCTCGGGAAGTGATGGGTCGGTGGTGACATTCACCTTGGCACCAGCATCCAGGGCTTCTGCGATACGCTTTTGAGCCGCCTTAGTGCGTCGAACCTTGGCTTTGTCCTTCTGATCGTCCTTCTCATCATCCGCCATTCGGGTCTTTACCTGGGCGATGCGTTCCCGGGTCTTCTTGTGTTCGGCCGCAATGGCATCCCTCGTCTTCTGGCCGTCTTCCTGGATATTCGACTGGGTGGCCTCAACGACTGAAGTGGCTTCTGTGGAGATGACTCCGGCCAATTCGTCGGCCAACGGAAGTTTCTTCACCACCCCGGTTAGCATCTTCACTGCTGTCTGATTGTTCTTGGCATGACTGGATGACTGACTACGAGTCTCTTCAGCTTCGGAGGTGATGCGCTCCTGCAGATCTATGAAGGGTTTGCGTAGGTCTGGGAACTCTGGGGATTTCCGGTTGAGCAGGTGATTCTGTTTACTCTCCAGACGGTAGATATACACCCAGAGGGTGAGAATACCGGCGAAGTTGAGGAGGATAAAAGGGATGGGGTTCATACCTCCACCTCCTCAATCTCATGAACCAGCGCGTTCTTGTCAACTTCGAGCTTGGGTAATAACTCCAGCGTCTTTTCACTGAACCCTGCCAGGCAGAATACGCGATCCTCAGGGAATTGCAGTGTGCCGTAGCCGGCCAGGTCGACTGAGAAGACTGTTGGGTTTGCCCCGGTGCGCTTCTTATACGCGTTGAAGGCTGTGGTTGGTGTGCGATAGCCCATCCAACCCTGCATATCAGAGAAGATAACGATGCGGTCGTATGCTTTGGTCGCCGTATTGAAGGCAGCTTCAAAGTTGGTGCCGTGGCCAACGCTTGTAGCACCGCCCCAGCGATTGGCCTCCTCAAGAGCCATCATGATGCTCAAGATGCTGTCGGCCGGGTTGAAGGTGAAATAGCGGGCAGTGTCACCAAAGTAAATCAGATCGGCGTCCTGAGACTTAGCCAGGGACACACCCAGCAGGGCTCCAGTCTGGAACATCGTTGCCTGGGAGTTGCCACTCATACGGCTGTCCATTGAGCCGGAGTGATCGATCACAACCAACGTCTTTCCTGGCATCTCGGGCAGATTTCCGACGGAATGGTCGAGTGCGGTGGACAGGGCCTTCAAGACCTTATTGGCGCCGGAGACCTGACTCATCTGCTGATACGCGGTGTAGAAGCGGAATGGCAGGACACGGGAGCGACGAACCTGGTTTGGGTCGGCCAGGGTTTCTAGCGCCTGCTTGATGACGCTCTCGTCTTTTACCTGTTCAACCAAATTCCTTAGGTTACGCAATGTAGCCATGTAACCGAGCTTGCGGTTGGTAATCAGTTCAGCCCAGGCCTCAGCCTTCAGATCCGCCTTGTCCTCATCGGACTCGGCCGACTTTCCAGCCTCAGTCAGTTTGGCTTCCCAGGTGTCGGTGTTCTTTAGTGTGCCCTCAATGAGTTGTTTGAGCGCCTCAGTATTCTTGGCTGACGGAACCGGGTGGGTGATGTTAACCAGGTCAATGAGCGACAACGTTTTGTCTTCACCCCGGTATTTAGCCAGCTGGTAGCCGTCAAACTTGGTCAAACCAGCTGCCAATCCCTTCTTTAGAGAGTTCGGAATCGGCTTGCCGTATTTGGTTGTGTAGTAGGAAAGGATCTCTGTGGCGTCATCAGGGCGCTGGACAACTGCGGCGAAGAATCGCTTGGTCCATTGCTCACCCTTGACCAGTCGGGCAACCTCACCGGCGGCCACGTGGCTAATCGAGCGCAGATTGTACTTGGTTCGGGCGAAGAGAGCAGCCTGAGCAGCGAAGCGCTTATCCGGCAGGGTTTCAATCAATTCGACGAGACGCCTCATAGTGTTGTCAGCTGATCGGTAGTATTGGTCTGTGACAAATGAATTCAGAAGAATGGAGGCTATTTCAAGCTTCGCATCCTCCTTGTATGCGCGACCGCCTGCAAAATTTGTGGTGCGGGTGCCGACTGTTGTGGAATTGAAACGTGACATGTGCCTCCTACGAAAGGTAATAGTGATTAGTGGGTATTCGATAGCTACCCCTCAACTCCTTGGGAGAAAGTTGAGAGGTATTAAGTCGCCTCATCCGAAGATGAAGGGTAGTCACCGAATATCAGTCCAGCGGGAGAAAACCGAGGTGGGAAATGTACGTGCTCTACCACTGAGCTATGGGGCCCTAGGTGGCCCCAGTTGGATTCGAACCAACGACAACGTCGTTAAAAGCGAAGTAACCCAATCTCTCACTGCCCGCTGGGCTGTGATTTCAAACACTCAGGAGAAAGGTGGGGAGAGTGTAAAAGCGCTCTAACCAACTGAGCTACTGAACTTTCGTCCAGACAGGACTCGAACCTGCGACCTCTCGGTTAACATCCGAAGTAACCCTACCCCTCACTACCTGAGTGAAGTGTTTTCAAATGCCTGGGAGGAAGGTGAGGAGGGTGGAAACATCCTTGCGGACATCGACTGGAATCGAACCAGTATAGGCAACATTTCAAGTGTTGTTGATCACCAAAGATCAGCGAAGTAACCCTTACCTCTCACTGCCCAAGCATTCTATGTATTTTTGTATGTACATCTTACTTATACATCTATTATGTATCGTTGTCAATAGGTGAGATATTCGCACACTCATCCAAAGAAAAAGGGCCGGGGAGTAAATTCCCCGACCCCAGTTGACCAGAATCATCACTACCGCGTAGTAGATGAAGTCCAGCTGTGGATTGTCGATCTCTCGATGCCATCGTTGATGACATGTGTTGCACGCCAGGTGCAGGATGGTCTCTCTTCCATACCTCTTGGGCATAATGTGATGCTTGGAGGTGTTTTTGCCCTTACGCACAGACCTTCCGCAGAAGAAGCACGTATTGCCTAAGCGAAGTGACTGACGACAACGACGGTCTGTTCGACCATCACGCCGTCCGCGTTCACGTAGCTGTTGTCCTTCTCCTTGCCGACGACGGTGATTGTCTCTCCGCGACGCACGAGGTCTCGGGCAAGCTCTGCCGGTGATCCCCACGCTTGGATGTTGTGCCATACCGCATCAGCTCCTTGACCAACTCGAAGACCAGCGGTCCAAAGGCTCCTGCCTCTTGGTTGCTGGAATCTTGGTCGGCCTACAACACCAGTGAGCGAAATCTCTCCTTTACCAACTACAGGTGCAGGTGGTGGAGTCGGCTCGTCTGGTGGTGAATCTGAAGGTGTGTCATCACCTACGAATTCCAGGGTATCGACCAGCAACGTCATCTCAGTGAGATGTTGTCTAAGCTGCTGGATGATCTCGTCTTGCATGGATCCTGTCTCCTAACAGCGAGTTGGCGAAGGGGTCGGGACAAAGCCCGGCTGCCCACAACACCAATGCGTGTCGAGCGGCGGTTACCACCATTCGACGTTCCAGCGTCATGCCGAGTGCCTTTTCAATCGCGTCAGCGACTTCAAAAGCCTGAGAAGGAGTGACTCCCTCCTTGAGATCCAACATGACCGGGCGGCGGGCCTTCAGTTGCTGAATAGCCTGCTCGTACATGTCAGCGTCTCCTTTCTGGTATGGAGAAAGGGCAACCGGGGCGATCCGCCACACAGTTACCCTTTAGCCAGGCACTATTCAGTAGTTCAGTCAGCCAACCGCGCGGTATTGGCATCAGACTGGTCACCACCGACAGCTAAAGCTTTTCCTCGCCCCTACCGGGCGCATCGACCTTGGCGGTCGTCCATCCGGTTTAGTGAGGGAGGTTTGCTCTCGATTCAGGAAGCGGAGTGATAGACTCCGCGGATTCGCTGGTGTCACTGGCCAGACCGAGGGACTCCAGGTGTTTGAGGAATAGACTTCGCTCCCACCAGGTGTTCATGTCATAGGTGATAGAGCGTTGGCCAGTCTGAGGGTCTTCCAGAATCGAACAGCGAAAGCCGTAGCGATCCTTACCGAACCCAACGAACGTAAAACTTGAGTCTTTCGCAGGCATGGCAAAACCCTCCTGGATGTTTAGACATCTAGAAGCTTAAACATCTTGACATCTAAACATCTAGACATCATAGAATATGAGGTTGTGAAGGGACGATTAGAGAGGGATTAAGCTCTCACGCCCCAAAGCAGAGGCTGGTCTGTCGACCTGGTACAACCAGGGGACATCCAGCGGCAGGCACATGCTCAGGGGAGCGAAAGTTCAAACCGTTTTTGCCTATGGACCTACCCTTAGATCCCGCATCCATCAGACATTGCTGTGTTCACCGGTACTGCTGATTGCGGTCGGCCTGGGAACAAAAAAGAGCTCCCGGCAGTACTCGGAAGCTCTTGTCTGGCTTGAAGCGATTGTGTTTCAAAACGCTGGCCGGGTACTGCATGGCTGTATGCATTATATCAAGCAGTTGGCTAGGATTCTGGGCCCTCTCGCCAACCCCGAACCTGGTGTCTCAAGTCGCCTGGTGGAATAAACCACCGGACGACTGAGTGATCGGGAGACACCCCGGTCGCTCGGTTCACTTTTTGAGGTTGGCGAGAACGTTCAAACACTGAAAGATGGAGAGGAATTGCCCCGAGGGACTTAGCTCCTCGGCTTGTTGCCCTAGGTGCTCACCAGAACGCCCACCGGTTGCGATGGCGGTAGCGAACCGCCTCACCGGAGTGTTGTCTAGCGACAACTCTCACTCCATCTTTCAAAATTCGGGCCAGGATGTTTCGAGCGTGTGTCGATCGCTTCCGCGGTTCCTCCCCCAGACCTCCGAAGTCTGTTTTACCCTCTGCACACGCGCATATGAGGTGGGTTTTCTTGAGTTACCTGGCTCGAATCTGGAGAGGCGTCCGGACGGCCCAACACCCTTTGACGAAGGTGAGCACTATCCCCTCCAGAGTCCAACCAGCGAACCAGTAGGCAGCCGCCGAAGCTAATCCGCCACATCCCCGCCATGAAGGCAGGTTGCTGGCTCATCATGTCCGCTTCCCCGATCAAGGGTTCTAGGCAAGCCCGACACAGACATGGAAAATCTCGTCGGAGAGGTGCCGTTTTGACGGCAGGGAGTTTTTACGTCTTAGGCAACAACCCCACGGAGTACGACCATCTCGTACCAAAACACACAACAGACCTAACACTGTGCCGTGATGACTGTGGAAGCTCTCTGGCTTCAATCCCCTCCGCTGTGCTTGCCGGCTTGGTGGAGTCCGAACAAACACAGCGCAAGAGACTGACTACTCCGTGTTCCACTCCAGTGGCGACTCTTCGTCCACAAAATACTGATTGATTCTGCTTGGATGAAAGCCATAGGCGATGAGTAGACCGACGAAAACCTGAAGCACTTTAGCGACAGTCGCTCCGTCACTAATAGTGTGGCTCATTGATTCGTTGTTGCCCCCAATCGTGATTTTCATTCCCCTCCTCCGGACAACTCCAGTTCCGTTCCCCGCAATGCTTACATTGGTCACAGAATCGATTGATGGGCCATTCCCACCACCGGTGACACTTCCTGCAATCTAGTCGTATTGTTTGTTCCATACCTTACTTATACGCCCCCGAATATAATATGTCAATACATAGAAACCCCCGACCTGGATGAACCAAGCCGGGGTACATGTCTCTCTACTGGTGAAAATCGATTACCACCAGGTACTTGCGACCGATGAAATCAGGACTCACTACATCTCCCTGGAAGTCAACACAATCGGTGTCAGCCAACGTTCTGCCCTCCCATTGCTTGAGGTGGTCGTGATAGAGCTGTGGCGTGATGAGCATAGCGTCATCATCTGAGCCACCTTCCACGTAGCCAGTCTCATCATCCCTTCCTATCAGGTAGCCAGAGAACCAACCCCCGACGGAAAAGTAGTCTGCAAGGGGCGACACGATCGAGAACAGACATCCGTCCACTCCCCCACCTATAAAGGAAGGGTCATTTTCCAGGCGAACCGTCACCTCTTCACGCACCGCGGCCGACGTTGTACTCTCCGAAGTCGTTGTAATGAGCAATAGATAATGTCCCATAACTCACCTCCGCTTCGATCGGCGCAGAAAGCCCTGATCAATCGGATTACCGGAATACGCCTCAATCCAGACCAACACACCAGCACCAGAATGACTAATCACCTGGGCCCTGGATAGTGTCTCTCCAGAGGACTTACCAATCTGGTCGAGCAAACGTGCCGCCAGTTCCGGGGTAAGTTCCTGGTTGTAGCCAAAGAACACTCGCTCTCCGGCTTTCAAACGGTCGACGAGATTCTGTCGCTCCTCTGCAGTCATCTCCTGCTTCCTTTCACTAAGCTCACCAGCCAATCTGATGAACTTGGTAAAAGAAGGGAGCGAGTGGTTGACCCGCTCCCGATGACTAGGCGGCGATTGATTGCTCCTGTGATGGAGCTTCAATCTCCAGCCAGCCGGATATCTTCCGCACAGCCAGGTGAATCTCACTCAGGCTCTCATGCAGAGCTTCGACGGTTCCGTTGTAGGCAATGATGTAATCCCTGCTGAAGGGGTTATCGAGGCCGAAGAGTTTGGCAAGCAGGTAACTTGTGGCTTCCGCGCACAACTCTCTCTGTTGCTTGGAGGTCTCCTCATGCCGCTCTGAATGCTTGAGTACGATATGGGCCGCTTCATGGAGGAGGCAAAGGAACTTCTCACTGTCAGACAGATTCCTGTTGATAGTGATTTTGTCGCCTGAAGCCATACCATGAATAGTTGAGGGCAGGTCATCCTCAATGACCAGGACTCCCTGGACACCGATTCCTACCCGGGCCATGGTGTACAGACCATCGTAGTCACCCTCCAGTGGATGGGTAAACGACGGAATCTCTACATCGCCTTCGAGCTGAGACACATCAAAGATTGGCAAGGCAAGCCAGCCAATCAGACGGTTCTCAACCTCTCCAGTCTCTGGATCCGTGACATCCTTGAAGTACGGACCCCGAACCCATACAGCAGACTCACCTTTTCGCACCTGGTAGCCGAGCTTCTCCCACTGCCTGAAACCAGCACACAATGATGCATCAGGTCGCTGCATCAGGATCAACATGACGTTACCTGGGGAGTACTTGCGGAACCGACTATAAAATTCTAAGAGGCGTAAAAACCCCTCGGTATGGCCTTCATTGAGCTGTTGTTCCAGCTCAGTGATAGCCTCGGAAAGCTGCTCCTGTAGCTGATCGCCACGCTCGCGCCTGTTCACGTCTTTTCTCCCTTACTAGCCTTGGCTGTCCCGCACGATTGCGAAACACCTTCAGACCAACAAGGAGAGGAAGTTAGACAGGCAGTTATTCATCGGCTGTATCAGCGGCGAGTTTATCGAAGTAGCCCAAGCACAATCTGAATGATGAACCAAGCCCCGGCCAGAAGCACTGTGGCGACAAGGCAGGTGAAGAGGGCGAGGTCAGGCTTAGACATTTGGATCCTCGATCATTCCATGCCTTTCCATCTCAAGCCACTCTTCCTTTGAGAAGAATCTTTTATCAAGGTTGGGTGTGCAGCCACATATCGAACAAACTCCATTTACAACGGTGTGGCTGCCGCATTTGGTGGGTGAAGAGGAGGCAGCTTTGGTTTCCTGACCTCCTTCTATAGCTTTGATAAGGGCTTGTTCGTATTCCGATATGCCACTGTTCCTCCCAGCTGCCATATCAATCATTCTTGGGCCGTCTGAAATATGGTTGACAACCGGGTCTGGCTTCACACTCTTCACCAACTCAATCATCTGGGCCTTGGCTTTATCCTTCTGGGTGTAGTGAATATGGGGAGTCGTGTTTCTTGGTCTTATGCCTGTAGTTACGTCCCAGCCAAAATCATCTAGTATTTCATCCACACGCTGGGTTTTAATTCCCTCGAATTCGGGGGTTTTAGTTTTGGTGGTGACATTAATGTCCTTAGCGAACTCATCTAGGGCTTTGTGGCAATTGCTTATCGGAGATGGGGGATATATTCGAGCCATTATTTCGCCTCCTTCTCTTGGTTCCACTTGGGCGACTGGCACTTTCGGTTAGGACATTGGGATACAAACCTCTTACGAGGATTCCACTGGTGGCCGCATTGCTGGCAGGTTAGTTTTGTAATTTCAATTGGTTTATTCATGATTATTGGAGTCAATATATTTTTAGGCAGGGCAGTTTATAGACCTGCCCAGGTCTTGATTATTAAGCCCTGGCGTACCCAACACCTATTGCCGGGTTATCGTTATCCCAGTAGTCATTAGGGTTATTGAAGTCGAAACTATCTGCCTCAACTTCCCATACATCTAACCAAAGATTATCTTCTGAATCATAGAACCTACCATCAAGATTATCTGTTAGCCAAATACCATTCTCTAGCTCTATCTTGTTCTGTTGATGAGATTCTTTTAACTTCACTACCACTTCAGGCTGGACCTGTTCAGCCTCTGTATCGCTTACTTGGATAATTAGGATTTTGTTGCTCATAGTTTTAATGCCTTTCTATGAAATATTTATTAATTATTTAACCTAAATTTAGTATATGACATATCATAATATATGTCAATAGGGCAATTTCTCATATATAAAACCCCATTAATTTTCCCCTCACCACAGCAATAGTTCCGCCCCAAATGCCTATATGATGCTCCAACAGCATAAAAGAATAGGGACGCCTCAACACGAGAGACGCCCCTTGACACTAGGCTGCTTGGGCCTCCTCATCAAGCTCCAACCACCCGTAGATGGTCTGCGCACCTCTCGATAAGGCGAGACTGGTTCACTTGGGGTTCAGTTCAAGCCAAAGGAGGGCTGCGGCTTCGACAATGTTGTCTCTGGACTCTTGGGGACAACTCATCGGCTCTTCTAGCTGCCTTTCAGAATTAGCAATTCTCAAAGTCCAATCGGTGTCGATTACGTCCCAAAAAACGCTTAGGTCAAAGCCGGACCAACCGTTATCCCATTCGTCAAGATGAGCGTAGGGCTTCAACTGATCCAGAATCTCGGTCAGGATGGGGGCGGCACACTGAGGACGGAGCGGTCGTATGGAACCATCAGTCAACATGTTGAAGTCTGTACGCAATACCCAGGTTCCAGGACGACTCAAGGGATCTATCCACTTGAAGGTACAGTGTTGAGGGAAACCAGCTTCTTTCAGCTTCTGGCACGTCTCTAGGGTTGGTACATGGTTTTTCATAGTAAGTAGGGTGGGGAGTCGCTTAGCGGTGGACTCCCCAATAACCGTTTGTCTCTACTTCTTGTCGCCCCAAAGCCTCTGAGCTTGCTTTATCACATCAATGCGATCTTCCAGCTCGTACTCTCGCTCCTGGATATCGGCCAAGGTTGGCGTCAGATCTTGTTGCAGGGCTTGGAGGTCCTTATCGAGTCGCTGCATAATGCGGATGGACTCGTTCAGGTTGGCACGGATCTTACCCAGTCGAAGGACTGCTCGCTCTTGGTTGAGCATGTCAATAGTCCTCCGCAAATAAAATCGTGATCGCCACACCATCCTCTAAAACCCAGACCTGCCTGCCGTGGAAGTCGAATGTGTACATTCGCTCTTCTTCAGGCAATTCCTCAGCGGTCAGAATCCACTCCAGCCAACCATCCCAAACCTTTTGCAGGTCAGCATGAGTCAAGCTTTCCGCAATAGCTGCGGTCATCACCAGTCGCTTGGGTGGATGGGAGTTGTAACAGCGGTTATCGAACGGCTCCTGCAACACACCATCGGCCAACGCCTGGTCTACCGAATACGAATGGATAACAAAATCCCAGTCTCCGTTTTGCTTGTCGCTCACGGATAGCTCCTAGCCTCTCTCGCTACTCAGAAAATGGTCTGAGCACCGATGAAGCCAGGAGGGATAACTAGGATCTAGTCATTTTCAGCTTCCGAAATTCAGCCCCTTGGTGGGCAATAGTCGGCCGCGGAGCATGGTATTTAGCTCCTCAATTACCCTGTCTCGAACTAATTCATCTTCCTTGATATAGGCCAAGGTCATATGCGCTTTATAGCCCGGGAAAGTGTTGATGTGGGGGAGGAACTTCAGACGCTCGTTACACTCCTGGAGTTCCGGGGTGATAACAAGGTGGGCGACGATACAGTAGTAGGGTTCGTCTGCCTTGGGACTATCAAAATAGCCAACCTCGTCGATTTGCACGGTGGGCGGACACACATTGCCGCTATTGAGCACCTGCAATATGTGCTTCTGCATCTCGGGACCACTTCGCAATAGGCCATAGAGCAAGGTTACGTGTGGTTCTCCAGCAACTATTCCCGTGGCATAGCTGGCCGGATCTTCATCAACATAGACCTCCTCCGGCTTGATGGCCTCGCTGACTCGCTTCCCCAGGTCTTCCGGGTCGATATCAAGCATGATGCAGCCGAGTCGGCCGATGTCATAACCCAAATTCTCATACATCGATATGAATTGATACGCACTGATTTGTTTCTCCATCTACCTCCTTGGTGAGTACTTGTCTTTCCGGCTGCCATCTGCTGCCTCCCAGAATCGAGGGACATGAGATGAATCCGGATATTTAGTTATCGTCCCGCCAAAATGGTCTTTCGTAGAGGTCGGGATCATATCTCACGTCATGCCGACCACAACCCGAGCATACAAAGAGGTGAAATCCGCACTCTGGCGTCCACCAAAACCACTTTCTCTTCCCATCAATCTCGCTGTAGTTGTGAGCTCCCTTGAGCTTCTTGCACCACTTGGCCGTGGATCGGTTGACCTTGCTTGGCATAGATGTACTGGCAGATTTTTTCTCTCGTTGCTGGACGGCCTTGGGTGTACTCCAATTGATGAGTTTCTTTGACATGATCCTCCGAAATGGGTTGGGGATAGTTTTCGGCATCCCCTATGCCGTTACCTCTATTCTTCAGCAACGACTCCCAATGCAGTAAGAAAGTCACCAATCTGGGACTTCTTGATTTTCGTATTGCCTCCTCGACCATAGAACTTGGCTCCACTCAGGTTGGCTCCACTCAGGTTGGCTCCACTCAGGTTGGCTCCACTCAGGTTGGCCTTACTCAGGTCGGCTTCATACAAGTTGGCTCCATACAGGTCGGCTTCACGCAGGTTGGCTCCACTCAGGTCGGCTCCACTCAGGTCGGCTTCATACAAGTTGGCTCCATACAGGTCGGCTTCACGCAAGTCGGCTTCACGCAAGTCGGCTTCATACAGGTCGGCTCCATACAGGTTGGCTTTACTGCTCAAGACCGCTTCTATCACTGTTCTTTTATCCGTCTCGGCCAGAATCGAGCCATCTCTTTTATAGAGGGTTACCCCTTTAGTCTTCTCAGAATCCTTAGCCTGAATATGCCGCTGCAACTCTTCAATTTTCCTCTTAGCTTCCTCAACACTTAGATCACTGGGTTTTGGTTGTATAAACATCTTATGAGTCTCCTAAAGAAATGGAGGAGTTTAGCGGCACCCCTCAGGCCGTTGTCTCTTAATATGGTGGCATTGCCTCATCCCCAATATCGCCGTTCTGCTCGCTGTAATAGTCGTCATAGCGGCGGTCGTGGTCATCCTGCTCTTCGTCGTCCAATTCGTCGGTCATTCCAGACCAGTCTTCAGGTTCGTCGTCCCGGTAGTGCTCTTCCGCTCCGTCAAGCCAAGGCCTAGACCAGTAAGGGATGCTCATACGTCATCGCCTGCAATTCTCCTGGTATGCTCATCGATCCGGTAGCGGGTATCCCAGCGCAGGAAGCGCCAGATTGCCTTTAGTCTCTCTCGCAATCGCATAGTCTACTCCTAGCCTTTTGCCTCGATACCCAAAAGGTTGAGTACCGAAGTAGGGGCCAGGAGTCGTCATGTGGAGCACTACTTCCTGGATTTAGCAGCGATAACCACAATCCCAATAATCAGAGCAACTAGAAGGACAACGATTAGGCCGCCGTAAAGAGGCAGCAGGACTAACCACCAGGGCCAGTCAATATACCCAGTCAGCTTTAGTCCAATAAATAGAACACCTAATAGTGTAAGTAGACCTGGGCCTCCGTAAGATAGCCCTGACTTAGATTCACCCATATACCTCCTGTGTAATATCTTCCTTATACGCTCATATTTACATTATGTCAATATCTAATCACCTTGCAGGATGCACAATATCTTCTTGTACGCTTCCTCGACCCGTTCCTGATGAAAAACAATATTCCTGATAAATTCATCATCATAGATGCTCTTGGAGTAATAGGAGACATCTAACGAGTATTTGGACTTCACCCCAGGGAAGAATCTCCTATATAATAACTGGGTTATCCATTCACACTCGAACTCTTTTCTCATCTCGGATATTTCACTATTCGACACTCTGTTATGACCAAGCACGAAGTGACTCAACTCATGAAAAAGAGTCCAGGCTCTACTTTCGGCAGATACATTCTTACTAATCAGAATCGTCTCTGTAAGTATCGTTCTCTGTCCATTTGAATCCTCCTTGAATAAGGCGCTTACTGTACCGCTGGGCTTTGTAGGTGGAATGTCTGTCAATCTCACAGGGATATTTGCCTGTTTAAGTAGAGGTTCCCACTTATCCCAGAGAAGTCGCGCTCTGATATCTACATGGTCTTCTGCAATTGAACTCGCGCACATTTCTGGCACATCCTTATTCACAATGGGTTCAAGGGATCTCCTTGCTGGAGTATACGGAAAGAAAGAAGGGGCGTCTCGAGTGGAAACGCCCCTGTGTTTAATAAGAAGTCTTGGCCTCGTTATAAGCCTCAACCACAAGCTTGAACATGTGGGTGTTGCCACCCTTGTCGGGGTGGTAAATCTTCACCATGCGTCGATATGCCGACTCAATCTCGTCCAGCGTTGCTTCGGGTGACACATCCAGGATGGTCCACCATCCGCTAGAGACTGAACTACTATCTCCGGGAGGAAGAGCAGCAAAGCCGCGGAAAGCAGCGTCGACCATCTCTTTGGCCCCCCAACGATCCAACCCTCGTAAAGCCCCTACAGTTAACTCAAGAGCGTGGACATTGTCCTCAAGAAAAACCCACTTATCACAAGGCAGGCACCGTTGCTCACCATGAAGAGTGAAATAAACAGCGACACCGGTGTCGTGGATTTTTGGCTGTCTGGCAGAGATTTCGCCGTTCTTATTCAGAGCGGCATTAGAGCTAATGATAATGTCACTCGCTCCAAGTCGTTCGAGTTCTCGGGTCAGACCATTCCTGGCCTGGACCAATCCAGTTTGAAACTTGGAATATTGGGGATTCTGCTCCCGTGGCCAACCATCCGGCCACTGCAAGGGATAAGCTTCAGTCACTTGTGACCATCCTTTCTAGAGAGCTAAAAGAGGTTCTCTTTTCTGTTCTTGGAGTCAAAATAATCCAGGTTGGCTCACTTCTATTTCGGGATGCAAGATCTCTTCGAACAGCTTTTCCAGCGAGAAGATATACAGGCAGGGTACGCCACCCACCATTGTCACAGCTACCTGCCGACTCTTGAGCTTGACACTCTCTCCGTTGAACCAGGCATAGTTGCCGACGTTGGCACTGAGGTGAAGTGATCCGATACTCATGATGCCCGACGCTGTGTACTCGACCGTATCACCCCTGAGTGCGTATGGACTCAACCAACGCTTTACTTCCTGTTTGGCAATTGTCTCCAAAATGCCCATTATCACCCTCCGTATTAGAACCAATCCCGATGACTAGCTCTAGGCGAAGGGTGACGTTAGAACGCCGTATATCCTTTCATCAGAATTAGAGGGAGAGCAGCCAAGTAGCCACCCTCCCTCACGTCTCTCCACGAGACCCTGCCGGATCAACGGACACGAACCGCATGGTTCAAACAACGCCCGGAGATTCTTGTCTCCTCTCCGAGTCTCGCAAGAAAACGGAGACCTCCTGGCCCAGCTGGGGGAGCAATGGCCGGAGGTCTCCTCTTGCTCACGAAACCTTCAATCGCTCATCGAAGAGCTGGGACGCTTGGAGCATGGATAAGACCCCTTCGCCAAAAGCCAGCCTCTTCGATCAACGATCGAGGCTCAATCCGTCTCAGAAGAACAGGAGATGTGAGAAAAATTAGCAAAAACCCACACCTAAAGGCCTGTCCTTCTGGGAAGAATCGAGACTATCCCCTCAACTCATCGCAGGAAGTTTAAAACCGACGCCGAAGACGCCGACGCCAGCATATTGGGTATTTTGCTGCTTCCAACGAAGGTTGAGAGGTTAAATCGATACCCCAGCCGAAGCTGAGGGGACAATCTCGATCATTTGTCATGAATCTCAGTGAGGGGGCAGGAGTTGCCGAGATGCCATTTACGCACATACGCTGAGAGGTACGCTATTGCAACTCGTAAAGTCACCTGCATTACTGGATCTCCGTCCCCAGCACCGCGGCCGAAGCTTGACCTCGCCGGCTCGAGCCGGCATGAGTTGCGGCGTGTCTATCTGCTTTGCACCACCCCTCACTTAGATTCATGACTGTCATCATCAAACCAACCCAGGGACTCTAGGATTCGAACCTAGGTGGACATTATTGATCCAGGCAATTTCGTTTCATTTCCATCTGCCTGTAGGTTGGAACTCCCTCAGATTGGAACTCGATCTAGCCGCCCTATAGATTCTCCCTACCAATCGTTACAAAGAATCCAAAGCTCACACTCGCCATCCCTGTGAATGTACCCCTGGGTCGGATTGATGACGTATTTGCTTGTTCATGTGCTATACATTACTTATACGCCTAATGCAATACTATGTCAATACATCAATTTAGGCCCTGGACAGAAGAAAACCCCACCAAGAGGTGGGGCTGTGAGCCTACTTATAGACTTGTCGGCGATGAGCAATCTTGATCACGGCAATAATCAGTACGTCATTCTCGAACTCGCAGATAATCCGGTAGTCACCGACGCGGTAGCGCCAAAGACCTAAAAAGTCTGCTGTTAGGGCCTTTCCTCGCACTCGCGGGTTCTCAAGGCTACTAACCTCTTCGAGATATTTGATGATTCTTTCTTGCCAGGTGCGATCGATCTTGCGCAGCGCCTTCCGGGCTGCCGGTTCAAATTCAACTCGCCAAACCAAGCTCTCTCTTGACCTCCTCGAACGGAATCCTCTGGTTGCCTTCGGCGAGGATCGCCTGAGCATCCCTGATGTCTTCCTGGTCCTCTAGCCATTCAAGCAAGGCTTCCTGAGCAAGACTCTGCTTGTCACGACCTGTTAAGTGGGCGAGTTCAGTCAGCTCATCGTCGATTTCGCTATCGATAAGGAGGGTTACTTTTCGTGTTGTTGCCATGTAGTGCCATCCTTTCGAGGTCACGCCTCCTTCTAATAGTAGCATCGGATTAGAACAGTGAAGGCTGTTGCGGCTTCTCATCCATCTCCGCCAACTGGCGGGTGTGGTAAGCAATGTGATTGCGTATCAACTGCATGGAAGTCACCAAAGCAAGCTGGTCGTCTCCACCGAAAGCGATCTCCCTGTCATAGTGACTCAAGGACTCAACACCACGCTCCTGCATGTCTGCAAGCCGCTGCCTACGTTCTTCGAGTTTGGCTACAATGTCCTCTCTGGTCTCTTTCACTGCATCACCCTTCTAGCTGTGGTCGACCGACAATCGATCAACCCCAGGCAGCGGATGACGCTGCCTACGCTTCCGTTTGCTTACCGGCTTAGGAGTCCTGCGTATCCGACTCGACTGGACTTATTATCGAGTCGATAGCCTGTATCATTTGGGCCTTGAGACGTGGGTCTTGCCTGAATGAGTTGACTGCTTTATCTACTGAGCCAGATAGCTCACCGACAAGCAGCTTGGCAACCTTATGCCTGAACTCAATCCTTAGTTGATTCTTGAACTCATCATCAAGCACCACCTCCTTGAGAACGTCCTTCAGAACTGCCTCAAACTCTGGGGATACTTCAGCCATTACTTTATTCACGACTTCTCTTGCAGGGCTGCTATATTCGTTCGTCAGCCTATCCCTGAGAGCCGATACAAGAATGTCGCGCATATCTTCTTTACTTATCAATACTTCTTTCACTGTCCTCCATTCTGCGGCTAGGCCGCAATGTCCTTGTAATAGGCGTTTGCCTCTTCCTCCGTACTGAACAGCTTATCTGCTGGCCGAACGATCAACCCATCACTCTCGACGACGGTCACCACCCAGCGGCCCTTGAAGATATCGGAAAGATAGGGCTTGTCGACGCGCTCCACCACAAACTCTCGTGGCTGGTCTTTGTGCTCCTGGATCTTCTGGCGAAGCGCTGCGAGCTCCTCTGGCGTCTTGGGCTTTCGGTTGCGCAACGCCTCGTTGCTACGGTCGACTTCGGCCTGGCGCTGCTCGTAGAACTTCTTGGCGGAGACGTTGGGGATGTTCATAAAGTCTCCTTGGTGATGATTCCTTGCTTGAATAGCTTGATGGCGAGCTTGCATGCGGCGTCTTCCGGAGCCATTGCTTCACTTCCGATACCACAAGGGGAACCATCTAAATTGTTGTACTCCAATACCCAAGATCCATCGTCAAAAGGAATTATCTGTAGGCTCTGGTTTCCCAATATGAGCACTGGCAACTTCCTCAACAAATATCCTAGGTCATAGGCCGGGCTGTATGTGATGCAACCCATGGTGCCATAGCCAATTTTATTGAAGTGGATAGGCTTCCTGACTCCGCAATCAGAGGCATTTCTGGAGTTCGTAATAATCACTAATTCGTGTCCAGGATCCCATCCGCTCAAGTAAAACAGCTCTTCACCTAGCTCTAGGGAGGCGTGATTCATGCTTCCCCCACTCTAACCTTGCGCACCATAGGTGCGTTCTGGGTCTGCTGGAGAATGTCTTCCATCTTATTGACCGTGTCGACGTAGTCGTTACCGGTGAGCGCCTGCAGCTTCTCCAGGGCTGTTTGGGCGACCCAGGCCAGCTGATGCGCCCTGGTATTTCTGATGCGTTGTGCCTCATTTGCTGCCATGTAATTATCCCCCTTATTGGTTATACATCTATATTATTACTATTATATTATTATGTCAATACACAAATTCATCACCTGCTGCTTCCGCCCTCGCCTTCGTCTCCATCCGTGTCTGCCACGCCCTCACTCTAGGCAGATACACCTTCTTCAACCATTTGTAGTGCCTTCCCCGCCGCTCAAGAGCCTCGGTGAGGATCTCTCCCCATAGTTTCCTGACTTCATCTTTTGCTTCGTCGGTTTCGGCAGCGCCATATTGCGCGTAGGCCATTTGCAAGCTGCCCATATGCAGGCGATCAAGCCAGTCCTGGCGGTGTTCTGCATCTCGTGGGGTGGTGGGTGGGGCTAGTGGTGCTGTAGCCTGGTGCTTGGCCATGATGGCCGCAACGTTGATTGTTCCGTGCATAATCCCCCTTTACTGTGAAAGCCTCCGTCGCCGTGGGTACGGGTCGGGAGGCTTTCGTTCTATGCTGACTCTTCGGATAGTGTGCAAACGTCATAGAGCATCTTAGGAATCTCTAGGAGGAAGCCATCCTCGGAGACAAGATTATAGAAGTGTGTCTCTTTGGTTTCCGTCCGTCCTGTGCTGAGACCGTAGGAAAGAATATCTATCTCTTCTGTATTAACACTGTGACACTTGGCAACGGCTAAGAAGAGTGAATACATATTCTGATTCGTCATGACGGTGCCCTGATACCTGATAAGCCCCTTCAGATGTTTCTCCACCCGTCCCCGACTCATCGGACTCAATTTACTGGTGTCAAATAACATTCATCTCCATTTCTGCCCAATTCAGGCATATCTCTTTTGAACCGCTCTCCCCTCCTCCTTACCCATCCAGACATCTAAAAATCTAAACACCTAGACATTCGTATGTTTTTCTGGAATGGCGACTCTCACAACCAGGTCAATCTCTGTGACCACGCCCAGCGCTTTCAAGGCATCATAGGCGGTAACATCTATCTCGGAGACATCTCGTAGCCGGCAGGCTGTCAATCCGTCTCCAAAGGCCGTAAGAGGAAGGTTGTCACTGTAGTCCCAGTCATGGCCGTCATCATCACCACAGTCGTATTCGTGGGACTGGGCAATGGTTTTGGCTTGCTCCATGTCATAGGCCCGGATAAGAGCTTGGTAGCTATGCTGGTGGGCTCCGTCCTGGCAAATGAAGTCTGCTAGGTAATGTTTCATGCAACTCCGTTTCTGCCCCTGAGGGCATATGGCTTTTCCTATCTCTCTCCTCTCCTGCTCTACCGATTCAGTACGTCAGTCAGACTCTCCCCATAGTTGTCGCAGACCTCTTGGAACAGCTTATAAGTGAGGTCGCTGGCCCCTGTTGGCATAGAGACGAACAGCTCAAGGCGGTCGTCTTCAGATAAATGGTGCTGCCAGCTCTCATCTCCGCTACGGAATTCCTCCATCAGCCATGTAATAAATGTCGCTGGGTTCTGCTCAAATAATCCACTGAAGTCGGGAATAGATTCATCGCCGGCCTCGATATTCTTGATAAGCCAGTCAAGCTTCCCAAGCTCGGCATTAGCCTCCTTGTCGCCCATTGCGCCCATGTCCCCGTCTATGCCCTCGTATGTGTATTTGAGAGCATTCAGGATGGTTTCTAGTTCGTCCTTACTGAATTGCATGCGCCTCCGTTTCTACCCATATGGGTATGTGCCTTATGGCTGTCTCTCTCCTCCTCTCAAGCCGTCAACAGCTCTGGATTGTCTTGAGCCGTCCCAATCACTCGCCCATACTCCATACGCATTGACCTCAGTGAACGACCGTTTTCTCTCGTAATCCTGTCGCTGTTTCCCGCTCTAAACTCAACTCGATAGCCTGTATCAAGCCTGAAATCTTCACCTTGTTCCACCACTTGATGAACATGACGGTAGCCGTCGCCGTTTATCCATGTAATCGAAAACTCAAGCACGTCACCGGTAAAGACCTCAGTCCCAGTCTTATCTCTGAACCCTGTATTTACTCGCTGCATAGACCCCCGTTCTAGCCTCTCGGCCGTATCGCTTATGCACTTCCGCCACTGGTACGAGCGCCCACCCGCTCGCCCACAACACACTATTCTGGCTGAGCTTCCAGCTTCTCTAATACTTCGTCGCGTAATTTTTGAAGTTCTTCATACCTCTGGGATAGCTCTGCAGCCCTGTTGGCTATGGCCAGCCCCTCGTTTGTCAGGAAGACCGTCATGTCAGCAATAGCATCCATTCGCTTCTGATAGATGTCGGCTTCCATCTTCAATGATTCTTTATCATTCATACTTATCACCTCTTTTCTATTCGATTGTTCATGTGCTGTATCTCTTTTGGATACATATATATCATATCAATATTATACTATTATGTCAATACACCAAATCTTGTATCTCTCATTAGCCTTGCCCATATTTTCACACTATAGGTTTAGTCCCGCACCCCAATATTCAGACAGCATCCTCCTGCTGGATCAAAAGAACAGATAGCAGAGCTGTCAAAAGAAGGAGCGAAGCGGCTTTTGATTGCTCTGATAAAATTACATCTCTCCAGCAGGTGGTTGCGACGGAGTCTCCACTCCCCACACTCGCAAGCCCTCTGGTATCTCCTCCACGACTTCACGGTGGCGTGACGATGAGGCGCGGCTTTGCCGTGACTGCTCGGTAGCCACCCGCTCCGGGCGTTTAGGAGGTTGTGCGATCACGCAAGGCCGACTTTACGCATGCGGAGAAACCTTGACCACAGAAAAGCCCCCTGGGCGGCAAATCATCCAGAGGGCTTTCAGATTAGGCATATCACTTGGGCGGTGTCTCTCTACCTTCATCCTGCTAGTTCGAAGTCATGGGCTCAAAGGAGTGAGGTGTTCCATCCCGGTTGGCGTAGATGGTAAAGGTTCCATCACCCCAATCTCTCACAGCATGGCGGCCACTACTGTCTCGCTTCACAAGGACTACATCCCCGACCTTGGCGTCTCTGGCCAAGCCATACTCTCCCCAGATAGTTTTGGGTCGCACGATCATCTCCAGCTTGACGGTCTTTTCCGTCAGCCCCACGATCTTCCAGTCACCCGCATGCGACACGCTCCCGTCGCCGGAAGTTACCCGACTGATATAAGACATTCCTTTAGTCATTTTTCCCCATATCTAGCCTCTCGGCCGTGTGCCTTATGGCTGCCTCTCTCCCTCTCCTTAGGTCTCCACGGTAATCACAATCAGCACCTGTTGTGCATTCTGGAATCGGATCATATGCGACTCACCCAATGTGTCACGCTTCTCGACGTAGTCACCTGGCACGGGTAAAAACCCCTGCTCCTTCATCAGGTCCATCATGGCCTCAACCACCTCGGCCACTGCCTGGGTCTCAAGTTTTGGATCCATGTTCATCACCTCCTAGGGATTGATTGTGTGTACTTTCTGTACTGCTCCTCTCACTAATTCCATCCCCCTTTTCGACTCCACTGAGTTGGCAAAAACCGCAGTACCCAACGACCACCACGACACCCCCGGATCGCCGCTCTAGCCCCTGTAAAGACCGCCCCAGCCCATCATTTTTGCCAACGGACTACCACTGATCATGAGAAGAACAGAAAGAACACACCCCGCTCGCAAGCCCTCTGGTATCGATTATTTCGACTCTTCGACAGTTCGACTAACACTCACCCCGACCCTTCAGGATCTCCAATTACTTCACACGCTCCCTGGAGCGATTGCGGATGAGCAATCGCGTATCGGCCATGAAGGCAGGAGCAACCGCAGCGGAGCGCTTTATACAGGCGGATTAGCCTGTGTCAAGCGCATAACCACGAACCGTGAAGGTCGGCAGGTACCAGCCCCGGGGGGCTTGGGCTTGGCCCAAGGCCGTACAGCGGGCCTTGAAAACACAGGCTCAGCAGGTCGAGAGACCAGACAGCCACTCGGGACGAGAGCGCAGGCTTGCCAAGCGACAGCTAAAGCAGGTAGTGCGACTATGAAAAAAGGGACGCCCTTGCAAGCGCCCCTTTCAAGTCAGGCTAATTGTGGAAGACTGAAAACGGAACTGTATCCCAGGTTTCCGCCGGCTCTTCAACCTTCTCACGCTCCTCATGGAGTTCACGCGCAATTTTCTTGTCTAGCTCATGTAACTCACAGCCATAATGCATCCTTGGATATGGCATAAACTGGTGGCAGAAGCACAGCCACTCCGGCCACTCACCAACGAGGTCCTCTGGACTATATTCAGGACCAGTATCTGCCATCGGCGTATACCCCCTCAATCCCCCACATTCGAGACACTTCTCATCTATATCAGACATACAGATAGAACACCCATGACCTAAAAGCTTGATCTTGTGCCTTCGCAGCTCTGGATACGTAATAGTGACAACCGCTGAATTTGGACGAAAGATGTCAGGATCCGTAAAGAAGCAGCTTCGTTGCTCACCTTCCAGATCGAACGAATCAACCACGTATCCCATCTTCTCCATACGGTCCCCAAACTCTCTTGCATGGAATATCTGACGCTCGTCTATCACTTCCAGATATTGTTGAAATAAACTATCCATAGAGATCTATCCTCCAAGATTATTGTGTGTGCTTTCTGCACGCTCTCCTGTCACCAAGTAATCCTTTGCGACCAGCAATCAATAATTTATTTATGACATGTAGCAGCCTCTATCTGGGAGAGCAAGCCGTCGCATGTCCAGACACGGCCAGCCAACACCCGCACCTGACCTATCGCAACCCTCGACATTGAGGTGCTTGCCGGAGTCATTCGGGATAATGAGGAGAGCAGGAAGCACACCCCCTCCGGGAGCGAAACAGCTCCGACTCCACCACCAACGTCTTGCTTTGGTGTGCTATTCAAGCACGCCATTGCAAGAAGGACTCGGGAAACCTCCCAGGCCACATACCACCGCCACCTCGGACGGAAGAGGTAGCTTTGCTGCCTCGCTGTACAACGGTTGGGAGCGGCTCCACCCAAACCCGACCTCACCACCCTGCTTCCTCGAAAGCAATTCACCCCCGCGGGATAACAACCACCTTCACCATCGGATCCCCGATTCATGGCCACTTCAAACCTCTACGCCTCCAGCAACGCAGGCGCTTGAGGATGATGCACAGGCATCATCCGAATGAGCCGGTCACGGCACATCAGCATCCAGCATGGACAGACCACGCTGACCCGAGAGCCCCTGGCTCAATAGCCCACGGCAACAAACAAGGACGCCTCCAACGGAACCGCCCTTCACCAAAGACTCTTCGATTCTCATCCACCCTCTTCACCAGAACCCTGTTCAAAACAAGGAGTAGTCGGGCCCGATTTCCGGCAATCCCAGAAGATGGACATCGAGCCGCTTCTTGTGGGGATAGGCCAACATCGGATTCCGCCATACCTCACCCATGATGGCGTTCGGGGTGTCGTGCACATCTTCCCTGGAGGCGTACCAGTAGGCGCTGGACCCCTGGGCTTTATGCGTGGTCGCAATCATCTTCTCTACCCGGTTTGGATTGGTTGTGATCGTCAAAACCCTTGGTGCTTCAAACAAATTCACTTCCTCCGGCGTGAATCCGAGGGTCAGGTAGAACGGGTCTCTCGGATATTCGATGGCGAAATAGTTACCATAGCGGCGGATTTTGGAATACCAGTCCCGTCCCCCTTTACCGCCACTCTTGATCGTCTCCGTCCCGCGATCGATCTCCAGGAACAGGGGAAAGATTCTGACATCAGGATCATCCTCACTCCCGGTTACCACTTGCACCAAGCAGAAACCGTCAGGGATAAACCCCTTGAACCGGGTCCGCTTCGAGAGCAGGTCATCGTCAAACCAGTTCAGCACCTTGGCGGCGCCGGTTCTGTCTGTGCCCCGGATGAGCGCGATGATGGCATCGTTGATCTCCAGCTGGTGATCAATACTCTGGTCGGCGAACTGACGCAGTCGCGGCGTCCACCGGATCTCATCAACGAGGTCGGATCTTTCCTCGAGCATTGCCCGCACTATCCTGGTCCCCTCCTTGGTCAGAATGTTGACCGGTGCCCGGACGATGTTTCCTGTGGTCTTGCCCGTCGCCTTGTCCCTGGTCCGGCTGGTCTGGAAGACCATCATCCTCTCGATCAGCCTCGACTCGAACAGGCGCTTCAACGACAGGTCGGCGGCGTCCTTCGCCCCCGCTTCGCTGTAGATCTTCTTGTGACTGTTTATCGTCCCCCGGAACAGCAGATCCGCTATCTGGAGATTGGTGAGGAAGCGGTGCCTGTTCAAGGCCAGCAATATATCCTCCCCGGCCCGGATCGCCTGCAAGGGCCACACCTTGGCCACCAGCTCCTCCTTGAGGACGACGCGGCCCTGGCGTGACTTCTTCTCCCGCTTCGTCGTCGAGGAAGAATCCTCCTTCATCGTCTGCTGTATCGTCGTCGGGGAAGCCATAGTCATACCCTTCTATTGAATCATGCCGGGTGACCAGATACCGGTGGGAATTGGCGATCACCCGGGATAACTGCCCATCCACCACCTCCCCCAGATGCGGCGTGATCCTGACCGTCACACCCTGGTTCTCCACCATCGGATCCTTCTTCTTATGCAGATACGCAACAACGTGACGAATACCCGTATCTTCATTGGCCGGCGGCTGCAACAACCTGGCGTGGTAGTTCGGCAGGTTCATCAATACCCTGGCTTCCTCCTGCCCAAAGCGATGGATGATCGAGGCCCGGTCCGCGGCCGCGATTCGGAAGTAGACCTTGGCGGGTTGCGAGGAGAGAGACGCATTCAACCGTCGATTCCCGATCTGTTCGAAATTCTGGTGAGCCAGGACGGGGATGACCTTTGCAGCCCGCAGCTTGTCGATCGAGTGGACAAAGGTCTCGGACGCCAGCTGGTCGAATTCATCGGCCAGCAGGCGCCAGGAACGATCGTCAGGCCCTACATCCATCCGGGCCGCGGCCGCATTGACGAACATGGCCATGATCACATTGCCCAGCCGGCGAGACTGCCGATGCGGGGTACCCTCTCTCGATGAGACCAAATCGCAGATGACGATCTTGCCGGCATCGAGCCATTCCTGCAGCAAGAAGGTGTTTTGAGGGTGCTTGAGACAGGCACCAACCGGATCCCCGATCAGGAACTCCCGCAACCGCACCGCGGTCGACGCCACGGCATCCCGCTGGACCCGGTTATTGTTCTGGTCCCCCCGGTTCTGCGCCTCGAAGTCGGTCCAGAAATAGATGATGTCCGGGTCGAGCGTGTCCTGTTCGATTGCCTGCCGGATCAATCGCCGACGCTCCTCGGGACGCACCAGGATATCCAGGACCGTTTTCAGGGTGGGAGCATCATCCTCCAGGGCCAGCCAGAGTCCCATTGTCAGGTACTGCTTCACCTGCGTCATGGTCTCGACAAACACCCCGGTACGATCGAACATCTCCAGGACGTTATCGACCACCAGTGTTGGATTGCCATGCAACGGGTTGATTCCCCAGGTCATCCCTTTGGGCGAAAGTCCCGGAGCCACATAGACCACCCGCTCCGGATATTTCGTCCGCGAGGCAATGGTTTTGGCCAGATGGCCGTCCTTGAGATCGAGAACCAGTACCCCATCCCCCTGATCCGCCGCCTGCTCGCACAGGCCACCAAGGAAGAAGGACTTGCCTGTTCCAGGGTTACCAATGGTGTGAATGCTCCACTGGGGATCCCGAACCTCGACCACCTCTTCGTTCTCGTTCATGCCGATTTCAATAGCCATCAGTGATCTCCTTGCCTATGGGGATTGCCTGTCAGGATCGCCCGGCCCGATAGTCAACCGGGCCGGGTCAGCACTTCACTAGTCTTCATCCTCATAGGTCGTCAGCCGGCGCATCTGCTCATCCAGCAGCTTGGCTGCTGCCTCCACCCTGCGGAGGAAGTTGGGTGCCAGGGCAACCTGATCCTCCGGTGACTTCCCCTCCATCAAGGGGGCGAATTCCTCGATTATGGTATTGATCGTCTTCACCGTCTGCCTTGCGCCCATGTCGCCCTTGATCATCTCCAGGTTGTTATTGTCAGCCCTCATCCGGCGCAGTTCCTTCACCAGTGTCATGTCTCGCTCGAAGTCGTGGTCCATCTGCTTCATCTGCCTTTCATGATCATATCCGGCCTGCAACGACTCCATATATCGCTGGTGCTCGAGGTTCGCGTACTTGTTGGCTACCTCACCTCGTTGGTCCGCGGCGTAGACCTCAAGCCGGAGGTCCTCCAGTGCCTGGACCCGGCCATGCTGGCGGTCGATGCCGTCGATGTCGTTCCGATAGCCCGCCATCTGGACATCAATGACCTGCTGGGTCTTGTTGGCCTGGTAGATGCTGCGCTTCTCCCGCAGGGCCGACAGTTCCTCAACCAGCCGGTACATGTCCGACTTGGTGGCGGGATTAACAATCCGGAAGTTCATGAAGAACGTCGCGAGCCAGGCACGGAGTCCACCAAGCCCCTGGTTGCCGTAGAGACCGCGGAAGGCGTCCCTGGTGGCCGCTACGGCCAGTCCGCCCCGCTCACCCGTTCGCTGGATCTGGCGAATCAGGCGGCGCTCTTCCTCGGCGAAGATCATCATCTGTGGATCCTCATCCTCGGGTTCCAAGATCTCGTATTGACCTGTCCGGGGATTGAAGCGTTGGCGATTCCCATTGGGATCCACCAGTGTGGTGCCACCTGATACCCGCCTCGTATTCCGGGAATTAGGGAACGACACCAGGCTGGAATCCTCGTCCCAGTCACTGCCGAAATCGTCATCCCAGTCGCTTGCAACGAATTTCACCTTCTTGTCGAATTTTGGAGCTGCCATGGTTTGTGACCTTTCTGTGCTTTGACGAATGGAAAAACGGGAGGTACCACAAGTAGACCGATTGCTCACTAACCGCATGCTCACAGCGAGGATGCGGGCAGAATATTCGGGCTGCCACGTGCATATTTTTTGGAGTCGGGAATACAACAGCGCATGACTATCACCTTTCCATGGTCATCAGAGACCATGAACTACCGTTCAGGCGATCACCCAATGTGATCGTTGATGTTGCCGAAAAAGGTGGCAACGAAGGCAGTTAAGAAGGTGACAGAGGCTGTCACAAAGTGTGGCCCGAAGGCCACGAGAGGGTTACATGACCCAAAATAGCATCACAGGATGGATACGTCAAGCCGTTATGGATGCCTGTTTCGCATTCAGGGAAAGTCGCTCTCAATAATCAGCGTAATTGCGTTGCATGCACTCCAGACACACTACCGGTAAAGGTTTCACCTTAGCGTTTACCGGTATCTCTAACCGATGTATGGAACATTGAGAGGTACAATAGATAAGACGACGTTCCTCGGCGTGATCGATTCCCTTACCTGACCCATGATCGCCCCTGCTCCTTCTGCACCGACAGAGGCTCCCGGCAGGCTCCGGTCTTGGGCACCGCTGACCTGAAACGTTGGCCATCCTGATTCGATTCAGGGTGTCGTCATTGTCTGGACGTTGATGAGGTGGCGCGGTTAGCACACAAATGTCCAGGTGTCTCCGCGATTTCAGGGGGGGGCGATTACGTCTGAGGAAGTGGTCAACTATTTCCCGCCAGGTACATTATCTGCCTGGTGAATTACAGTCTTTGAAAGCGCCCGTGAGCCATCAAGGCATCAGGATGTCTTGATGGCTATCCAGATTGCTGGTCCTTGAGACCAAGCATGTCTTCGACGATTTTGAACCAATAGGGCATCCGGTTTTTCTTCGTTCCCCACATTCCCCCATCGCCGGCTTGCTTGCTGATCGATGCCGATTTTTCCTTGGTCTTGGCTCGGGCAGCTAGGAGCACATCAATAAACTCATCGATGTCCAGACCGCTGCGATCGCAGAGATTGACGGCGCGGCTGAGTGAGGATGACAGTTTGGCCTCATCCCCGAATTCTCGCGCAAAGTCTTCGATGTACGGTTGGAGCGCGCGCCGGGTCTCCGAGTAATTAATTCTGACCACCCGACCATTCGAAAATTCGAGATCTCTTTCTCTAACTTCTGTTTGTTGTTTAACTGTTTCTTGTGTGTCCACGCCTGTGGACAGGGGCTGTCTACCACCGTGGACAGGGGTGTCTATACCTGTGGACAGGGGGTGTCCACGCCTGTGGACAGGGGTGTCTACACCTGTGGACAGGGGGTAATCTCCCACATCGGGCACTTCATCCTGGTTATCCAGGGGATCACCGGCCATGCGTAACCGGTAGGTGGTGGGGGTGGATCCCCGCACCGTGTCCGAGTTGCGATAGCGGATCAGAATGCCTTTTTTGCGTAGGCTCAGGAGGGCTTTGGTAACCCCGGACTTGGAGAGTCCGGTTCCCCGATCCAGCTGCTTCCCGTCTTTGGTGGTGATCCCTTCGGAGAGCTGACGGAGGGAAATGTTGTCGGAGTCCTTTTTGAAACCGAAGGTGCGGCGGATGATATAGAGCAGCACCTTGATTTCTATCTCGGAGAGATCGGGCAAGAGGTAGTCGAACAGGGCGTCGGGCACCTGGGTATAGTTGGGACTGGAGAATCCCTCGAAGGTTTTTGACTTGAGTTCGTCTTCAGCCATGCTTGCCGCCTGGAGTTAGGATTAGTGTGCTTCTAGTCAGCCATCAAGAATGGGCGCGCAGAGTACTCAACAAGCACAGCACCACGTATTGTCTCCCAGCTGGTAACAGAGTATATGACACTGCGTTAAAAGTCATGATCTCATGACAAGTTGGACATACCGTGAGCCCCGAGGGTAGTAGTGACTATTTAACCTCTTCGGCTGCGGCGAGGTATTCAACAGCCTCACTCACCAGATCCGAGTAGTCCGTCTTTTTGCCAGTATCCAAATATCTCTTCAGCTGGATTTTCATCAGAAGCTGGGGAGTGGTATCTGGCAGGTGATACGTTCGTTTGGTTTTGGGTTGGATTTCTATAATCTCATCAGTTTCATCTTCATCAGGAGACTTCTGCCAAAACTCATCCGCGGCCGGCTTATTCGTCTGGCGGGAGGCGACAGGTGATGGTTTACGGGCCATGACTAGAACTCCTTGGCAATCGTGGCATAGGCTTTAGTTGCGGGGGACACCGGGTTGAACTCCCGGAGCGGTTGCCCGGCTGCCACGCTGTCTCTCACCGCGACGGCTTCTGGTATCGGCGGCTCGAAGAGATGAACCTCTGGCCAGTCCGTCCGGGCTTTCTCCAGTACCGCGGCGGCATGATTGGTTCGGTTCATCCTGGTGGGTAGAATACCGAGCAGGTGTAACTTGGGGTTGATCTCCATCCTGGCATTCGTGATGGAGTCCAGGAGTAGCTGCACCCCCAACAGGGAGTAGAACTCCACAGCCATGGGAATGAGAACCTCTGTGGCGGCCGAGAAGGCGTTGACGGTGAGATTGCCAAGGCTGGGTGGGCAATCGATCAAAACGACGTCGTAGCGGCCCTGGACGGTCTCCAGCGCCTGCTTGAGACGGTCTTCCCGACGTGGAGCACCAAACAAGACCCCCTCGATGGTGGCCAGCCGGATATTGGCAGGTGCCAGGTCGAGATTTTCCCTGACCTGCAGGATGATGTCAGCGAGCGAGGTCTCGCGCAAGAGAACTTCAGATATTTCGTGC